>ERZ827117.596-NODE-596-length-40452-cov-4.496101_pt1 | contig 40452 bp, 38 predicted proteins | sample MGYA00519920_ERZ827117 | MGnify/ENA primary metagenome ERZ827117 (study PRJEB31778, sample SAMEA3449260) | human gut metagenome | biome: human gut; feature: human-associated habitat; material: faeces | place: United Kingdom | collected 2010/2012 ...
CCGTATGGCGGATTGCCGCACCGAGCTGTTCTGTGCCCATGCGGCACTCTGCGGGGCGGATACCGTCACCTGCCGCGCTTTGATGGACGCCGCCACGACCGATGCTTGTCTGGATATTCTGGACGCTGCCGGGTTAAAAACAACGGTCATGGCAAGCCTGCTGCAAGCTGTGCAATTGCATCTGGACCGCCGCGCGGCGGGGGCGTTCACAGTCGGGGCGGTGCTTTTCTCCAACCAAAGCGGCCCGCTGGGGCAGACCACGCAGGCCAAAACACTGCTGCAAAGCTGGAAAGGAAACTGACATGGTACATTTTGTGGGGGCAGGCCCCGGCGCACCGGATCTTATCACCCGGCGCGGTGCGGCCCTGCTGCAAGCGGCGGACTGCATCATCTACGCGGGCAGCTTGGTCAACCCGGCTCTGCTGGGGCTGGCCAAGGCAGACTGCACGATTTATAACAGCGCTGAAATGACGCTGGAACAGGTGCTTGCCGTAATGCGCCAAAACGAAGCCGCCCGCAAGACCACCGTGCGGCTGCACACCGGCGATCCTTGCCTGTACGGCGCGATTCGGGAGCAGATGGATGCCCTCGATGCGGACGGCATCCCCTACGATGATACGCCCGGAGTATCCAGCTTTTGCGGGGCCGCTGCGGTGCTGAACGCCGAATACACCTTGCCCGGCGTGAGCCAGACCGTCATCATCACCCGGATGGAGGGCCGCACCCCCGTGCCCGAGGGCGAGCGCCTTGCCAGCCTGGCCGGGCATGGAGCTACGATGGTGATTTTCCTCTCCATCGGCCTTATTGATAAGGTGCAGGCCGCGCTTTTGCAGGGAGCCTACACGGCGGTGACCCCGGCGGCGGTGGTGTACAAGGCCACCTGGCCAGAGCAGAAAGCCGTGCACTGCACCGTGGGCACCCTGGCAGAAAGCACCCGCGCGGCGGGCATTACCAAAACCGCGCTGATCGTGGTGGGGGACTTTTTGGCCGCGCAGTACGACCGCAGCAAGCTCTACGACCCTGCTTTTACCACTGAGTACCGCAAAGGAGCGCCGCAATGACCTGCGCGTATCTTGCCTTTACCGCCAAAGGGCTGGCGCTGGCGCACAAGCTGGCCGCCGCCTGCCCGGGCACTGTGGCCCGCTGCGGCGAAAACGGCACAACGCTGGCCGATTGGACCGCCGCCCAGTTTGCCGATGCCGATGCCCTTGTTTTTGTGGGCGCGGTGGGCATTGCAGTGCGGGCCATTGCGCCGCACTGCCGCAGCAAGGCGGCGGACCCCGCCGTCGTGGTGCTGGATGAATGCGGCCGTTTTGCGGTGCCGCTGCTGTCCGGCCATCTGGGCGGGGCCAACGCCCTGGCCCGGCGGCTGGCAAAAGTGTGCGGCGCGGTGCCGGTCATCACCACCGCCACCGATGCAAACGGCGTGTTTGCCGTGGATGAATGGGCCAAGCGCCAGCACTGTGCGGTGGCCGAGCCGGGGCGCATCAAAGCGGTAAGCGGCGCACTGCTGGCGGGCCGCACGGTGTATTTTGCCAGCCACTGGCCCATACAGGGCACGCCGCCCGCAGGGGTGGAACAGGCTGCGGCTGCTGCGGCTGCTGATTTTTCCCTGACACTGACCCCGGCGGAAAACGAAACCGCACTGCATATCATCCCACGCGTTGCGGTGCTGGGCATCGGCTGTAAGCGCGGCACGCCCGCCGCCCGGCTGGCTGCTGTCTTTGAAGAATTTTGCGCACAAACACAGCTGGCCCCGCAAAGCGTGATTGCCGCCGCGAGCATTGATTTAAAAAAAGACGAGCCCGGTCTGGCGGTGTTCTGCCGGCAGCAGGGCTGGCCCCTTACTTTTTATAGTGCCGAAGCACTGCGCGCCGCGCCGGGGCAGTTTGCACATTCAGACTTTGTGCAAAACGTCACCGGCGTGGATAATGTGTGCGAGCGTGCCGCCGTGCTGGCGGCGGGCGGGCCGGTATGGGCGCATAAATGGGCGCGCGATGGCGTGACCTTTGCTGTGGCCCTGCACCCCTTTGCGCCGGATTGGAGATACGACGATGAGTAACCTTGTATATGTGGTGGGCCTTGGCCCGGGAAATGCCCGGTTTCTGACCGCCCAGGCGCAGGCTGCCTTGCAGGCCGCCGAGGTGCTGTGCGGCTACACCGTTTACATCGACCTTGTGCGCCCGCTGTACCCGGACAAAGAAGTGTACACCACCGGCATGACCAAAGAGATCGACCGTTGCCGCTGGGCGCTGAAAACAGCGCAGACCGGCAAAACGGTGGCGCTGGTCTGCTCCGGCGATGCAGGTGTCTATGGCATGGCCAGCCCGCTGCTGGAACTGGCGCAGAGCTACCCCGCCGTCACGGTCGAGATCGTACCCGGGCTGACAGCGGCGCTCAGCGGCGGCGCGGTGCTGGGGGCCCCGCTGGCGCATGATTTCTGCGTGATCTCCCTTTCTGACAGGCTGACGCCGTGGGCAATCATCGAAAAGCGGCTGGCTTGTGCGGCGGCAGGGGATTTTTGTATAGCACTGTATAATCCATCGTCCAGGGGCCGGGCCGACTACCTGCAAAAAGCCGTGCACATTTTGCTGGCAAACGGCAAAGGCCCGCAAACCGTCTGCGGCATCGTGCGCAGCATCGGGCGCGCGGGCGAGACGGCTCGTCTCCTGCCGCTGGCAGAGCTTGAAAACACACCTGTGGATATGTTCACCACGGTGTTCATCGGCAACGCGGCCACCCGCGCGCTGGGCGGCAAAATGGTCACGTCAAGGGGGTATCGCGGCGTATGAAAGCGGTTATTTTCAGCGGCACGACCGAGGGGCGCACGCTTTCCCGCGCCGTGGCGGCATTGGGCGCGGATGTCACCGTCTGCGTCGCTACCGACCTGGGGGCCGAGGAACAGGGCTGTGCCCCGGGTATTACCGTGCGGGCCGGGCGGCTGGACGCAGGGGAGATGACGTCGCTTTTGCAGGGCGCGGCCCTATGCGTGGATGCCACCCACCCCTATGCCACCGAGGCAACGCGCAACATCCGCGCCGCAGCCGCGGCGGCGGGCGTTGCGTATCACCGCCTGCTGCGCCCCGCCAGCGCCCTGCCTGCGGGCAGTGTGGTGCTGGAAACTGCCGCCCAGGCGGCGGTGTACCTCGCGGCAAAACCAGGAAACGTTTTGCTGGCCACCGGTGCCAAGGAACTGCCCGCTTTTGCTGCGCTGGACCCCGCGCGGCTTTATCCCCGTGTGCTGCCGACCTTGGCGGGCATCACTGCCTGCGAAGCGGCTGGCATCCCGCACCGCAACATCATTGCGATGCAGGGGCCGTTCACCTTGGAGTTAAATGTGGCGCTGCTGCGGCAGTTTTCAATCGCCGCCATGGTCACAAAGGACGGCGGCGCGGCGGGCGGCTTTGCCGAAAAGGCCGAAGCCGCCGCCCGGTGCGGCGTACAGCTGATCGTATTGCGCCGCCCCGAAGAACAGGGTGAGAACGCCGAAACCATTTTACAACGATGCAGGGAGCTTTTATGAAAATTGATCTTGTCGGCATGGGTAGTGGCACGCCCGGCAGCCTGACGGTGCAGGGGCTTGCCGCCTTGCGCGGGGCCGGGCTGATCATCGGCGCGCGCCGCCTGCTGGAAAAACTGCCTGATGGCTGCACCGAAAACCGCGCCCTGCTTTATAAGGCCGAGGAGATCTGCGCACTGCTGCAAACCACCCCCGCCGTGCAGGTGGCTGTGGCCTACAGCGGCGACACTGGCTTTTACTCCGGCGCGGCGGCGCTTTGCCGCGCGCTGGATGCCCAGGGCCTGGCCTACACCGTACACCCCGGGCTTTCCAGCGTGCAGCTGCTGGCGGCGGCACTGGGCCGCCCCTGGCAGGGCTGGAAGCTTGTTTCCGCCCATGGCTGTGCCTGCGCCCCGGCGGCGGTGTGCAGTGCCGATGCGCCGACATTTTTCCTGACCGGCGGCACCGAAACGCCCGCTACCCTTTGCGCAAAACTCGCGCAAAGCGGCTGCGGCGAGGTTGCGGCGACCGTGGGCGAAAACCTGGGTACCGACGCCCAGCGCCTTGTGGCAGGCACGGTACAGGAACTGGCGCAGCAGCAATTTGCCGCGCTGAGCGTGCTGCTGGTCGAGCCTTGTCCGGCTCTTTCACGCCGTGTGCCCGGCCTGCCGGATGAAGCGTTCCTGCGCGGCAAAACGCCGATGACCAAGCAGGAGGTGCGCGCCGCCGTGCTGGCGAAGCTCGCCGTACGCCCCGGCGATACGCTGTGGGATGTGGGCGCGGGCACCGGCAGCGTCAGCGTAGAAATGGCGCTGGCCGCGCCGCAGGGCGAGGTCTGGGCGGCGGAATGCGACGCCGATGCCTGCGAGCTGATCCGCCGGAACCGGATAAAATTTGCCGCCGAAAACCTGCATTTGTGTGAGGGTACCGCCCCCGCCGTGCTGGCCGACTGGCCCGCACCGGATGCTGTTTTCATCGGCGGCAGCAAAGGAAATCTACGTGCCATCGTCGATGCGGCGCTGGCGGCAAACCCCAACGCGCGGCTTTGCATCAGCGCCATTGCGCTGGAAACGCTGCAACAGGCCATCGCCGCGCTGGCTGCGCACGGGCTTACCGCGCAGGTCACGCAGATCGCCGTAAGCCGCACCAAAGCGGCGGGCAGCCTGCACTTGTTGATGGCTAACAACCCGGTATTTTTGATCGTGAGGGAGTAAGATGCTGCAATTGGTTCTGGCGGCGCCGCGTTCCGGCAGCGGCAAAACGACCGCTGCCTGTGCGCTGCTGGCGGCCTTGCAGGCGCGCGGTGCGCAGCCCTGTGCCTTTAAAGCGGGGCCGGATTACATTGACCCAATGTTCCACCGCGCTGTTTTGGGGGTGGAAAGCCACAATCTGGATCTGTTTTTCTCCAATCCTGCCACCGTGCGCGGCCTGTATGCCCGGCATGCGGCGGGCCATGGTGCCTCCGTGGTCGAGGGCGCAATGGGCTACTACGACGGCCTTGGCGGTGTGAGCGACACCGCCAGCGTGTGGCACCTGGCCGATACGCTCGACCTGCCGGTGCTGCTGGTCGTGCGGCCAAAGGGGGCCAGCCTGACCCTGGCGGCCGAGCTGCGCGGCCTGCTGGCATTCCGCACACCGCATCATCTAGCGGGTATCTTGCTTAATGATTGCAGCGAAAATTTGTACAATCTGCTGGCCCCGATGCTGGAAAAGGAAACCGGCCTGCCGGTGGTGGGCTATCTGCCGCCGCTGCCGGAGGCCGCCATCGAAAGCCGCCACCTCGGCCTGAAAACCGCCGCTGAAATCGAAGATTTGCAGCGCAAAATTCGGATTTTGGCTGACAGCGCGCAAAAAACCATCGACTGGACGCGCTTTGCAGCCTTGTGCGACCACCCCGCCCCCGCCGCCGTGCCCTGCACGCTGCCGCCCGCCAAAGTGCGCATTGCCGTGGCGCGGGATGCCGCATTCTGCTTCACCTATGCCGAAACACTCGAAGCACTGGAAGAAAACGGCGCGGAGCTGTGCTTTTTCAGCCCTCTACAGGACGCCGCACTGCCGACGGACATCGGCGGGCTCTACCTGCCGGGCGGTTACCCGGAACTGTACGCTGTCCAGCTGGCGGCCAACACCGCCATGCGCGCCGCTGTCAAAACTGCCGTGCAAAGCGGCCTGCCCACGGTGGCCGAGTGCGGCGGGTTCCTCTACCTGGGCCAGACGCTGCAAGACGCCGGCGGCAGCGCGTACCCGATGGCGGGCGTGCTGCCGGGGCAGGGCGTTAGGGGCGGGCGGCTCGTGCGCTTCGGCTACGCCACACTGACCGCCCGCGCCGACAGTATGCTGTTTGCCGCGGGCGATGCTCTGCCTGTGCACGAGTTCCACCATTGGGACTCTACCGCCAACGGCACCGATTTTACCGCCGCCAAGGCCAATGGGCGCAGCTGGGCCTGCGGCTTTGCCAACGCGCATTTGTACGCGGGGTTCCCGCACCTGTACTGGGCGGGTACGCCGCTGCCCTGCCGCTTTGTTGCCGCCGCCTGCCATTATAAAAAGGAAAAACCATGACCGAACACGAACTGAAAACCTTACTGTCCACCGTCACCCCGCCCGACGAGACCGCCCGCGCCGCCGCGCATGCCCACTGGGCCGCGCTGGCAAAGCCCCTGGGTGGACTGGGCCTGCTGGAAACGATGGTCGAGGACGCCGCCGCGCTGACGGGCACCGAAACGCCCGCCCTCAGCCGCCGTGCCGTGCTGGTGCTGTGTGCCGACAACGGCGTGGTGGCCCAGGGTGTCAGCCAGACGGACGCCAGCGTGACCCGCGCCGTGCTGCAAAATCTGGCGGCCCGCCGTACCAGCGTCTGCCGCATGGCGGCGGCCGCTCAATGCGCGGTCGTGCCCGTGGATATGGGTATTGCCGGGGCACCCGTGCCCGGGGCGGTCGATTGCCGCATTGCCCCCGGCACGGCGGACTTTACCCTTGGCCCGGCCATGACCCGCGCGCAGGCCGTGCAGGCCATCGCCCATGGTATTGAGCTGGTGCGTGCGCAAAAACGCGCGGGCATGCAGATGCTTGCCACCGGCGAGATGGGCATTGGCAACACGACGACATCCAGCGCCGTGGCCAGCGTTTTGCTGGGCCAGCCGGTGCAGACGATGACCGGGCGCGGGGCGGGGCTGTCGGACGCCGGGCTGCGCCGCAAGATCGCCGCCATTGAGCGCGGCATTGCCGTCAACCACCCCGACGCTGCTGACCCACTGGGCGTGCTGGCCGCGCTGGGCGGGTTTGATATCGCCGGGCTGTGCGGCGTTTTCCTCGGCGGTGCGCTGGAAGATCTGCCCATCGTAATGGATGGCTTCATCAGCGGTGTGGCAGCGCTGTGCGCGGTGCGGCTGTGCCCGGCGGCAGGCAAGGCCGTGTTCGCCAGCCATGCTTCCAGCGAACCCGCCGCCCGGCTCGTGCTGGATGCACTCGATAAAAAACCGTTGATCACCGCTGATTTGCACCTGGGCGAAGGCACCGGTGCAGTGGCCAGCCTACCCCTGTGGGATATGGCGCTGGCAGTTTACAACGGCTGCTATTCATTTGCCGAGGGCGGCATCGCGCCGTACACCCCGCAATGCTGACGCTGGTTATCGGCGGCGCGGCCAGCGGCAAAAGCGCCTATGCCGAGTCACTCTGCCTGCAAAGTCCGCTGCCGCGCACCTACCTTGCCACCATGCAGGTGTGGGATGCCGAGTGTGCCGCGCGGGTGGCCCGGCACCGCGCCATGCGGGCACAAAAGCAGTTTGCCACGGTGGAATGCCCGCTGCACCTCGACCAATTGACCCTGCCGCAGCGCGGCACCGTATTGCTGGAGGACTTGGGCAACCTGACCGCCAACGAACTGTACGCCCCCGACGGCGCGGGGAACAACACGGCGGAAGCAATTTTGGACGGCCTGGAAAAACTGGCAGCACAGTGTGATAATTTAATTCTTGTCACCAACGAGGTTTTCAGCGGCGGGACCGACTATGCGGGCGACACGGCCCGCTATTTGCGGGCGCTTGCCAAGATCAACAACGCCGCAGCCGCCCGGGCAGACCGGGTGGTACGGGTCGTCTGCGGCATCCCGCGCAACTACAAAGGGGGCAAAAAACCATGACAGTTTTGCAGACGATCGCGGTCGCATTTGCGATGTTCTCGGCCCTGCCGATGCCGCAGTTTGCCTGGAATGAGAAAAACATGCGGTACGCCCTCTGCGCGTTCCCGCTCATCGGGGTGGTCATCGGCGCGCTGTGGTGGCTGTGCGGGGCTTTGCCGCTGCCCGCGCTGGCCCGCGCAGCCGGATTTTGCCTGGTGCCCGTGTGGGTCACGGGCGGCATCCATCTGGACGGCTACGCCGATACCTGCGATGCACTTTCCAGCTATGGCGACACCGCCCAAAAACTGGAAATTTTAAAAGATCCCCACTGCGGCGCGTTTGCAGTTATCCGGCTGTGCAGTTACTTTACCGCCTACTTTGCGCTGTGCTGCTGCGTGCGGTTCACCCCGCGCACAGCGATGCTCTGGATGTTGGCGCTGGTGGGGGAGCGGGCACTGTCCGGGCTGGCGGTAGCCAGCTTCCCGATGGCGAAAAGCACCGGCCTTGCGCACACGTTTGCCACGGCGGCGGATAAAACCAAGGTACGCCGCGCGCTGACTGTACTTTGCATTGTGCTGGGCGCGGCGCTGGCGGCACTCGGCGGTTGGGCAATGGTGTGCGCGGCGGGTGCCGTGTTTGCGCGGTATTATCAGGTCGCCAAAAAGCAGTTCGACGGCACCACCGGTGATCTGGCCGGATGGTTTTTGCAAAAGTGCGAGATCTGGATGCTGGCGGCGCTGGCCGCCTGCCAATGGCTGGGGGTGCTGTAAATGCTGTTTATCACGGGGCCGCTGTACAGCGGCAAACGGACCTTTGCGGCGCGCTTCGGCGGGCGGCAGATCTTTGATGTGCAAACTTTGGCTGCCGCTGCACCGGATTTGGAAAAACTGGCCGACGAACTGGCCGCGTACGATGTGGTCATCGCCACCGAGATCGGCGGCGGCATCGTGCCCATGGATGCAGGTGAGCGCGCCGCGCGGGAAGCTGCGGGCCGCCTGGCCTGCCTGCTGGCTGCGCGGGCTGACTGTGTGGTGGAGCTGTTCTGCGGCCTGCCCACCGTTTTGAAAGGAGAACTGCCGGAATGTTGATCTACTTACTGCGCCACGGCCTGACCGAGTACAACGCCCAAAAGCGCTACCAGGGCCAGCGGGATATCCCGCTTTCGCCCGCAGGCCGGGCCCAACTGCGCCGCGCGGATATTGATCCGAAAGTTGTGTACATTTCTACGTTGCAGCGCACAGCACAGACGGCGGAGGTGCTATTCCCAGGGGCAAAGCTGGTGCCGGTGGACGGGCTGAAAGAAATGTGCTTTGGCAGTTTTGAAGGCCGCAATTACGTGGAGATGGAGCACGACCCGGACTATCTGGCCTGGGTCGCCGCCAACTGCGAGAGCCAGTGCCCGGACGGCGAGCGCAAGGCCGAGTTCTCGGACCGCATCTGCCGGACTTTTGCGGCGCTGGTGGACAAAGCGCTGGCCGATGGAGAAGAAATGCTGGTAATCTTGGCCCACGGCGGCACCCAGATGGCCGCAATGGAGCGCTACACCCTGCCCCACAAGGATTATTACGCGTGGTGCGGCCCCAATGCGGGCGGCTATGTGCTGGATGCCCGCGACTGGGCGGCGCAGCATGTTTTGCACCTGGTCAGGACCGTGCAGTACACCAAGGAGGGCACATGTTGATTTTTTGGGCCGTACTGGGCGGTTTTGCGCTGGACGCTATTTTTGGCGACCCGGCCTGGCTGCCCCACCCAGTGGTGGTGATGGGGCGGTGCATCGCGGCGCTGGAAAAACGCCTGCGCGCCGCGCTGCCGAAAACGTCGCGTGGGGAACTGCTGGGCGGTGCCATCGTGGCGGCGGTGCTGCCGCTGGGGACGCTGGCCGTTACCGGCGCAGCCTGCTGGCTGGCGGCAAAGCTGCACCCCGTTTTGTGGCTTGTTTTGCAAATGTTCTGGTGCGGGCAGGCGCTGGCGGCGCGTGGGCTTATGCAGGAAAGCATGAATGTGTACAAAGAACTGCAAAAAGGCGACCTGCCCGCCGCACGCAAGGCCGTGAGCCGCATCGTGGGGCGCGATACCCAAAACCTGACCGCCGAGGGCGTGACCAAAGCGGCAGTGGAAACGGTGGCAGAAAACGCCAGCGACGGCGTCATTGCCCCGCTGCTTTATATGCTGGTGGGCGGCGCGCCGCTGGCACTGACCTATAAGGCCATCAACACGATGGACAGCATGCTCGGTTATAAAAATGAGAAATACCTCTATTTTGGCCGCTGTGCCGCCAAATTGGACGATGCCGCCAACTGGCTGCCCAGCCGCCTGGCCGGGCTTTTGTGGGTGGCGGCTGCGGCCCTTACCGGCAACAGCGCGCGCGGTGCATGGCGCATCTGGCGGCGGGATCGGCGCAGCCACGCCAGCCCCAACAGCGCCCAGACCGAAAGCGCCTGCGCCGGGGCACTCGGCGTGCAGCTGGCAGGCCCGGCTTACTATTTTGGCGAATACTACGATAAACCGACGATCGGCGATCCGCTGCGCCCCATTGCGCCGCAGGATATCGTGCGGGCCAACCGCATGATGTACGCCGAAAGCCTGCTGGCCCTGGCACTGGGGTTGGCTGTGCGGTTGCTTTGTGTGTTGTGAGGGAAGATGATGGAACTGGTACATGGCGGCGATTGGGCAGGCTACCGGGCAGAATTTGGCCGGGACGCGCTGGATTTTTCGGCCAATGTCAGCCCACTGGGGCTGCCTGCGGGCGTGGCGGCGGCCATCACGGCAGCACTGCCCACGGCGGACCGCTACCCCGACCCCCTTTGCCGTGAACTGCGCGCCAAACTGACTGCGGCCGAGGGCGTGCCTGCCGAACAGATTTTGTGCGGCAACGGCGCGGCGGATTTGATTTTCCGTCTGGTGCTGGCCCTGCGCCCGCGCCGCGCCCTGCTGCCCGCGCCGACCTTTGCCGAGTACGCCGCAGCGCTGGATACCGTCGGCTGCACGATCACGCGGTTTATGCTGGACGAAGCCAATGACTTTGCCGTGACGGAAGCCTTTATAAACGCCGTCACCCCGGAAATCGACCTGGTGTTTTTGTGCCAGCCCAACAACCCTACCGGGCAGGTGACGCCGCCCGCGCTGGTGGAAAAAATGCTGCGCCGCTGCGTCGCCTGCGGGGCTGTGCTGGTGGTGGATGAGTGCTTCCTGGACTTTCTGCCTGCACGCGATGAACTGACGGCTAAGATGTTTTTGCACGATACACTGAATCTTATTATCTTAAAAGCCTTTACCAAGCTCTACGCTATGGCCGGGGTACGGCTGGGGTACGCGCTGTGCAGTAACGCCGCCCTGCTGGACAAAATGCAGGCGGCGGGCCAGCCGTGGGCGGTGTCCGGTCTCGCACAGGCCGCGGGTGTGGCCGCATTGCAGGAAACTGCCTATGCCGATGCTGTCCGCGCGCTGATCGAAACGCAGCGCCCGCGCCTGGCGGCAGGGCTGCGTACTCTGGGGCTGCGGGTGGTCGACGGACAGGCAAACTACCTGCTTTTCAACGCCCCAACAGATTTTGGTGGAAAACTTCGCCGCCGCGGTGCCGTTGTGCGCAGCTGCGCCAACTATCCCGGCCTGGACGCCACCTGGTACAGAACTGCCGTGCGTACCGAAAAAGAGAACGCAGCACTGTTAAAAATCATGCGGGAGGTGTTGGCATGAACAAGGCTAAGTGCATCATGGTGCAGGGCACGATGAGCGGCGCGGGCAAAAGTCTGCTGTGCGCGGCGCTCTGCCGCATTTTTGCGCAGGACGGCTACCGGACCGCGCCGTTCAAAAGCCAGAACATGGCGCTGAACAGCTTTGTTACCCGTGACGGGCTGGAAATGGGCCGCGCGCAGGTCGTGCAGGCGCAGGCCGCAGGCGTGGAGCCGGACGTGCGGATGAACCCGATTTTGCTCAAGCCCAGCAGCGATATCGGCAGCCAGGTCATTGTAAACGGCGAGGTGCGCGGCGACATGCCTGCAAAGGAATATTTCCGCCGCAAAAAAGCGTTGATCCCGGATATTCTGCGTGCCTACGATGGCCTTGCAAGTGAATTTGACATCATTGTTATCGAGGGCGCGGGCAGCCCGGCAGAGATCAATTTAAAGGCCGACGACATTGTCAACATGGGTCTTGCCAGGCTGGTCGACGCGCCGGTGCTGCTGGCTGGGGATATCGACCGCGGCGGTGTGTTTGCCCAACTGTACGGCACGGTGGAGCTGCTGGAACCGGACGAGCGCGCGCGAATCTGCGGTTTACTTATCAACAAATTCCGCGGCGATGTGGAAATTTTGCGCCCCGGCCTTGCGATGCTGGAAGAAAAGACCCGCCTGCCCGTCGTGGGTGTGGTGCCGTACTTGAAAGTGGATATCGAGGACGAAGATTCCCTCTCTGACCGTTTGCAGCAAAAAAATGCCGTCAAACCGCTGGATGTTGCCATTGTGCGGCTGCCGCACATCTCCAATTTTACCGATTTTATGCCGCTGGAGCAGCACCCCCTGTTGGGCGTGCGCTATGTGCAGGCTGCGCGGGAACTGGGCATGCCCGACCTCATCATTTTGCCCGGCACCAAAAATACCGTGAATGATCTGCTGTGGCTGCGCCAGTGCGGGCTGGAAACCGCCGTGCAAAAGCTGGCCCGGCGCGGCACGCCGGTTCTGGGCGTATGCGGCGGCTACCAGATGCTGGGCGGCGTGCTGGATGATTCCGCCGGGACCGAAAGCGGCCGCCCGCAGACCCTGCGCGGGCTGGAACTGCTGCCCACCCGGACGGTTTTTACCCTCGAAAAACGCCGCGCCCAGGTAACGGCCACCGCCGCCACGCCCTTTGCAGGGGCTGCGCTGACCGGGTATGAGATCCATACGGGCCGTACAACGGTAGGGGGAGCGCCGTTCTGCACGCTGGCGGACGGCACGCCCGATGGCTGCGTGCAGGGCAGTGTGTTCGGCACCTACCTGCACGGCTTGTTTGACAGCGGCGAGCTGACTGAAAAACTCGCCGCACTGCTCTGCCGCCGCAAGGGCCTGGCACCGGAGACCGCTGCCCCGCTTACGATGCAGGCCTACCGTGAACAGCAGTTTGACCTGCTGGCAGACGGCGTGCGCCGTGCGCTGGATATGTCTGCCATTTACGCCGCCATGGGGCTGGCCGCCCCCAAGGAGGAACGCCTATGACCCCGCAGCATCACCTGCCTGCCGATATCGAGCGCACGAGCATGCGCATCATCACCGAGGAACTTGCCCAGCGCGGGCTGACGATCCTGCCAGAGAACGCCGCCGTCGTCAAGCGGGTCATCCATACGACCGCCGATTTTGACTACGCGCAAAACCTGCAATTCACCCCCGGGGCCGTTGCCGCCGGGGCAGAGGCCATGCACGCGGGCGCGACCATCATCACCGACACCAACATGGCGCTGGCGGGCATCACCAAGCCGGGCCTTGCCAAGCTGGGCGGGCAGGCCCTTTGCTTTATGGCCGACCCTGCCGTGGCCGCTGCCGCCAAGCAGGCCGGCACCACCCGCGCCGTGGCCGCCATGCACAAGGCCGCGCAGGACTACCCCGGTGCGGTGCTGGCCATCGGCAACGCGCCCACCGCACTGCTGGCAATCGCCGAAGAAATCGAGAACGGTCTGCGCCCGGCGCTGGTCATCGGCGTGCCGGTGGGCTTTGTCAACGTCGTGGAAAGCAAGCAGCATTTGTTTGCCGTGTGTGAAAAATACCATGTCCCCGCCATCGTGGCCATGGGCCGCAAGGGCGGCAGCAACGTGGCCGCCGCTATCTGCAACGCGCTGGTGTATTCCGCCGCTGAAATGCTGGACCCCAAAGCGCGAGGCTGGCAATAAAGAATAAACCACAAGGAGCCATCTGCTGTGTGGGCAGGTGGCTCCTTGTGGTTTGGCAGGTATAAAATGGGAAGTAAGAAGATGGTTAGGTAGTAAGCCAGGCACCTTTCAGCAGGTATTGCTCCCGCGCGGCACCTGTGGAAATAAACTGGATCGTGTGGACCAGCTGTTTTTCCAAAAATTCAATATAATTTTTCGCTGCATCGGGCAGATCTTCATACCGGTTGCAGCGGGAAATATCACAGTCCCAGCCGGGCAGCATCGTTACTACAGGCTCCATACGGTCCTGGTCGTCGGTCGGGTCAAAGGCAGTTACGGGTGCGCCGTTCAGTGTATAGCCGGTAATCACGGGGATCTCTTTCATGCCGCTCAGCACATCCAGCTTGGTCAGGGCAATCTTGTCGGCCCCCTGGCAGGCCAGACCGTAGCGGCTGGCTACGCAGTCAAACGGGCCTACGCGGCGCGGACGGCCGGTGGCTGCGCCAAACTCCCCGCCCGCTTTGCGCAGCGCCTGCATCCAGTTTTCCGGCATGGCTTTTTCGGCGGCAAAGGGGCCGGCACCCACGCAGGTGGAGTAGGCTTTCAGCACGCCCACCACGTGGTCCAGCTTCACGTTCGGGATGCCCGCACCCAGCGGCGCGTAGGCCGCCAGTGTGTTGGAGCTGGATGTAAACGGAAAGATGCCATAGTCGATATCACGCATAGCACCGAGCTGAGCTTCCAGCACAATGCGCTTGCCCGCGTTGCTGGCCTGCTGCAAGTAGGCGCTTACGTCGCAGATGTAGGGGGCAAACTTTTCGGCCTGGGTGCGGCACCAGTGCAGCAGTGCGTCGTAGGACATCGGCTCCTGGTGGTAGCAGCCTGCCAGCTCCATGTTCTTGGATTCCAGAATCACATGCAGGCGGCTCTGGATGCGTTCTTCGTCCAGGTGCAAAAGGTCCCCCAGCCGCAGCGTTTTTTTGCGGTATTTGTCGCTGTAGGCGTAGGCAATGCCGCGCCGGGTCGAGCCAAAGGCCGTGCCTTTTTTTGCGAGACGATCCTCTTCCAGTCCGTCCTGCACGCGGTGCCACGGCATCGAGATCGTAGCCTTGTTGGAAAGTTTCAGGTGTTCCGGGCTGATGGCGATGCCGCGTTCCTCAATGGATGCGATCTCGTTGGCCAGGTGGTCCAGGTCAATGACCATGCCGGTGCCCAGCACGCACACCACATTAGGGTGCAGAATGCCCGAGGGCAGAAGGTTCAGAACAAACTTGCCCTGCCGGGTCACGACCGTGTGGCCTGCGTTGTTGCCGCCCTGATAACGGGCGACAATGTCGGCGTTTTCTGCCAGCAGGTCAATGACGCGGCCTTTGCCCTCATCGCCCCAGTTGATGCCGGTAACTGCTGTTAACATAGGAAAAAATCCCCGTCCTTTTATTTGTTTTCGGCTTCCACCAGCGCCTGTACCTTGGTGGGCAGGCCGTAGATGGAGATAAACCCGGTGGCGTCGCTCTGCTTATAATCGCCGCCCGCCGCAAAGGTGGCAATATCCTCGCGGTAGAGGGAGTAGGGGCTCCACACACCGGCGTTGATCAGGTTGCCCTTGTACAGCTTAAGGCGCACCTTGCCGGTGACGTTCTCCTGCGTCGAGGTGACAAATGCGCTCAGCGCCTTGCGCAGCGGGCTGAACCACTGGCCGTCGTAGACCAGCTCGCCAAAGGTGACGGCCAGCTCCCGCTTTTTGTGGGCGGTCAGTTTATCCAGCGTCAGCGTTTCCAGCACTTCATGCGCTTTGTACAGGATGGTGCCGCCGGGGGTCTCGTAGACGCCGCGGCTCTTCATGCCGACAAGGCGGTTCTCGACCACATCATACAGGCCGATGCCGTTGCGGCCGCCGATCTCATTCAGCCTGGCGATGATGGCCGAAGCCTTCAGTTTTTCGCCGTTCAGCGCAACGGGCACGCCTTTTTCAAATGTCAGTTCCACATATTCGGGTTTGTCCGGCGCGTCGATGGGGGAAACGCCCAACTCCAAAAAACCGGGCTTCTCATACTGCGGTTCGTTGCCCGGGTCCTCGAGGTCAAGGCCTTCGTGGCTCAGGTGCCAAAGGTTCTTATCCTTGGAATAGTTCGTCTCACGGTTGATCTTCAGCGGGATGTGGTGGGCTTCGGCGTAGTCGATCTCTTCGTCGCGGCTCTGGATATCCCACTCACGCCAGGGGGTGATGATCTTCAGGTCGGGGGCAAAGTGCATGATAGCCAGCTCAAACCGCACCTGGTCGTTGCCCTTGCCGGTGCTGCCATGGCAGACGGCATCAGCGCCCTCGGCGCGGGCGATCTCGACCACACGTTTAGCCAGAATGGGCCGCGCAAAGCTGGTGCCCAGCAGGTAGCCCTCATAGTCGGCCCCCGCCTGCATGGTGGGGATGACATACTCATCGACAAATTCGTCGGTCAGGTCCTCGACATACAGCTTGGAAGCACCGCTTGCCTTGGCGCGCTCTTCCAGGCCGTCCAGCTCGCCTTTCTGGCCCACATTGCCGCATACGGCGATGACTTCGCAGTTGTCATAATGCTCTTTCAGCCAGGGGATGATGATAGACGTGTCCAAACCACCCGAGTAGGCCAACACAACTTTTTTCACTTCTGCCATAAATACCCCTCCCTGTAAAATACTGCTTGCTTTTGGGTTGCGATGCTATTATACTAGGGACAACAGAATGTGTAAAACGTATTCTGCACATAGTTACCATACAATTTTAACATGAGCGAGGGGCACGCCGATGTACGTGGATTGGGAATACTACAAAATTTTTTATTACGTCGCCAAATACCAGAACTTCACCAAGGCGGCGCGGGTGCTGGGCAACAACCAGCCCAACATTACCCATATGATGAACAAGCTGGAAAATCAGCTGCACTGCGTGCTTTTCATCCGCTCCAACCGCGGCGTTACGCTGACGCCCGAGGGCGAGACTCTCTACGCCCGCATTGCCTCGGCCGCTGTGCAGATCCAGGACGCCGAGGAAGAACTGAGCGCCAGCGCCACCTTTGAGCATGGTGCCATCAGCATCAGCGCCACCGAGACTGCGCTGAACATCTACCTGGCCGAACGCCTGCGGGAGTTCCACGCCCAGTACCCCGGCATCCGGCTGCGCATCTCGAACCACTCGACTCCGCAGGCCATCCAGGCCGTAAAAAGCGGCGAGGTCGATTTTGCTGTCGTTACCACGCCCGCCGAGGCTGACAGCGACCTGAAAACCGTGCCGCTGATGCCGTTCAATGAAATTCTCGTCGGTGGGCTGACCTTTACGGCGCTGGCCAGCCAGACGATCTCTTTGCAGGAGCTGGCGGCGTACCCGTTGATCATGCTGGGCAACGAGAGCATGAGCCGTACATTCTACCGTCAGTTTTTCCTTGAGCACAACGCCGAGCTTCACCCCGATACCGAAGCCGCTACCACTGACCAGATGCTGACGCTGGTGCGCAGCGAGCTGGGCCTGGCCTTTATGCCGGAACCGATGGTGCGCGGCAACCTGCAGCGCGGGCGCATCGTGCAGCTGAATCTGCGCGAGACGATCCCGCCGCGCTCGGTCTGCCTGGTGTATGACCGTCACCGCCCACTGAACACCGCCGCGCGGGAATTTCAGCTGCAACTGCTTAACTCGGCCAAACTGGAGGGTAAAAAATGACGCTGCAACAATTGCGGTACGTGACCGCCATCGCCGAGACCGGCACTATCAGCGAAGCCGCACGCCGTTTTTATATCGCACAGCCCAGCCTGACGGCCTCGCTGCACGAGCTGGAAGAAGAACTGGGGCTGACGATCTTCCGCCGCACCAACCGCGGCGCGGTGCTCACTCCGGAGGGTGAGGAGTTCCTCGGCTACGCGCGGCAGGTGCTGGCGCAGATGGACTTGATTGAAGAAAAATACCTCGGCGCCGCGCCCGTCAAGCATCAATTTTGCGTATCTACGCAGCATTATTCGTTCGCGGTCGAAGCATTCGTCGAACTGCTGCGGGAGTACGGCGGCCCGGAATACGACTTCCGCATCCGCGAAACGCAGACCTACGAGCTGATCGAGGATGTGGCGCGCCTGCGCAGCGAGGTCGGTGTGCTGTACTTAAACAAGGATAACGAGACCGTGCTGCGCAAGGTCATCCGCGAGCATGACCTTTGCTTTACGCCGCTGTTTACGGCCAAACCGCACGTGTTTGTCAGCGCGGTCAGCCCGTTGGCGGGCAAGGCAGCGGTCACGCTGGATGACCTGGCCCCCTACCCGCGCCTTTCCTACGAGCAGGGCGAGCACAACGCGTTCTATTTCTCCGAGGAAATTTTAAGTACCCGCGACAGTAAAAAGGATATTATGGTCAGCGACCGCGCCACGCTGTTCAATTTGCTGATCGGCCTGAATGGCTACACGATTTGCAGCGGCGTTATCAGCGAAGCATTGAACGGCCCCAATATCGTGGCTGTGCCGCTGTTGGTTGACGATGCCATGCAGATCGGCTACCTGACCCACAAGCAGGTGCAGCCGGGCCCGTTTGGCAAACGATATATCGAGATTTTGCAAAAGCATACGGCGCAATAGTCTCCCGCCCTTGGCCCCTCCGCGAGTCGGCTCCGCCCGCAGGCGGTGGGAAAAAAGCTGATATAGATTAAACCTATAGCAAGGCGCATAAAACCCATATTTTACAATTGCCCCGCCGCGCCTTATACTGTACCTATCAACCAAAACCAACAAAATTCCACATAGAGAGGTATAGTATTATGGCAGCACTGCGTTCCCCGTTCCGTTATGATTTTGTGGGCAGCTTCCTGCGCCCGCAGGCCATCAAAAATGCCCGTGCCCAGTTCAAGGCTGGCGAGATCACCCGTGACGAGCTGACCGCCGTTGAAAATGAGCAGATCACCCTGCTGGTCGAAAAGCAGAAGCGCGCCGGCTACCACGCCATCACGGATGGTGAGTTCCGCCGCAGCTACTGGCACCTGGACTTTATGTGGGGCTTTGCTGGCATCGACGAAGTCGAACTGGACCACGGCTACTACTTCCAGGGCGAGGAAACGACCCACGGTTCTATCCGCGTCAGTGATAAGATCAGCGGCGAGGATCACCCCTTTGTTGAGCATTACAAGTTCGTCAAGCAGTTCGAGGATGAAAACTGCATCGCCCGTCAGACGATGCCCGCCCCTGCCCAGCTGCTGGCCGAGCTCTACCGCGAGGATAACGGCAAAAACACTGACGCCGTCTACCCTGACCATGAACAGCTTTTGAAGGATATCGCCGCCGCCTACCGCACGGTCATCCGCGACCTGTACGCCGCAGGCTGCCGCAGCATCCAGTTTGACGACTGCACCTGGGGCATGTTCTGCGACCCGAACTACCAGGCGTTCCTTGCCCAGGCGGGTATCAAATTGGAGGACCAGGCCAACGAATATCTGCGCCTGAACAACCTCGCGCTGGAGGGCCGCCCCGCTGACCTGGCCCTGACCACCCATGTCTGCCGTGGCAACTATCACTCCACCTGGGCCAGCCGCGGCGGCTACGCACCCATCGCACCCATCCTGTTTGCGCACGAGAATGTCGACGCTTTCTATCTGGAGTTCGACGACGAGCGTTCCGGCAGTTTTGAGCCGCTGCAATACGTGGCCGACGGCAAAAAGGTCGTGCTGGGCCTCATCACCACCAAGTCTCCGCGCCTGGAGGATAAGTCCGCTGTCATCGCCCGTATCCACGAGGCCGAAAAGTACATCCCGCTCGACCGCCTTTGCCTGAGCCCGCAGTGTGGCTTTGCTTCCTGCGAGATCGGCAACAAGCTGACCGACCTCGAGCAGTGGAACAAGCTCAAACTGGTGAAAGAGATCGCCGAAGAAGTTTGGGGCAAATAAAATTTTATAAAGAAAGCCAGCCGCCATACCGGGTAAAACCGATACGGCGGCTGGCTTGCTGCTTGCTTTATGGATGGGGAAAAGCTAGATGTTTTTTCGTCGCTTACGCACGCATCAGCGTGCCGCGCAGGCTTTCCAGCGCGGCCATTCTTGCGCTGATGGCAAACACACCGGCGGCACGGGTCAACTGGTCAGATTGGGCATCTACCGGGATGATGCGCGCCAGCACCGTGCTGTGGTCTACCGCATCAAAGCAGACGCCCGCCTGGCGGCACAGCTCCACCGTGCGGTGGGCGCAGCCCGGCATCGTGGACAGTGCCGCCACGGCATCGCCCGCCGCTGTGGGGTGCGCCGCGCCGGTATCGCTAAGCTCTTTGCCCAGCACCGTGCCAAAATGCCGCACTGCGCGCTGGCTGCTGCTTTGCCCCAGCAGCGGGTCCTGGGCCGTCATGTCCAGCGCCAATGGCTCACGCAGCAAATTTGTGTACTTCCGCGCCACGCGGTCATACTCCCGCTGTAATTCCTTTCTCGTTAGATCTGTATACTGCATACTTTTCCACTCCTCTACCCGTTTGCATCGTCTATTATACGCAAGAAAGCACGGTGTGTAAAAAAGTATTTTCTATATGGTTGTCATATAAAATCAATATAACAAGATGGGACATGACTCGCCACTAAAGGCAAGAGACATCAAATGTTTTCTGGAATATTGCTGCGCAGAATCAGCGCCGGGGCAATGTTGTACAAGGGCGGTATTTCGCGATTCAGGACCACACGGGCAAATACAGCAGAAATACCAACGCAGCCATCTTGAAATGAAATTCTATTTTTATTAACTGCTTAACTTAACGGCATTGCCCTTGGAGGGAACCTTTTTTGTTTTGCCTTTTTTACGCTTCTATGCTATAATGCCTACAAAACGCACAAAGGAGATCGTACACATGAAATTTTCTGAGATGCCCTATCAGCGCCCGGATCTGGATGAGATCAAGGCGCAGTTTGCTGCGGTAACGCAGCGCTTTGCCGCTGCGCCTGACTATGCTGCCGCCAAGGCCGCTTTCCTGGAAGAGCAGACCCTGAATAAACACGTCGACACACTGGCCAACCTCGCCAGCATCCGCAACACCATCGACACCCGCGATGAATTTTACGATGGCGAGATGAATTTCTGGAATGCAGCCACCCCACGGATCCAGGAATGCCAGAACGCATGGAGCGTTGCACTGCTGGCGTCGCCCTACCGCAAACAGCTGGGCGAGGAGTATGGTGAACTGATGTTCCTCAACGCCGAGATCGCGCAGAAAGCGTTCTCTCTGGAAATTCTGGATGAAATGGCGCAGGAAAACGACCTCTCCACCCAGTACGGCAAGCTGATCGCCTCGGCCCAGATCCCGTTTGAGGGCGGTGTGTACACCCTCAGCCAGCTGTCACCGTTCAAGAACGACCCCGACGATGCCCGCCGCCTGGCCGCCTGGAAAGCCGAGGGCGCCTGGTACAAGGAGCATCAGGCCGAGTTCGACTCTATCTATGACAAGATGGTCCACCTGCGCGATACGATGGGCAAAAAGCTTGGCTACGGCGGCTACACCACGCTGGGCTACTACCGCATGGGCCGCAACTGCTACACCAAAACCGATGTGGAAAAATTCCGTGCTGCGGTGGTGAAATATCTCGTTCCCGTGGCCGACAGCATCTACCGCGAGCAGGCCAAGCGCCTGGGCAAGCAGTACCCGATGAACGCTGCCGACAACGCCCTGATGTTCCGCAGCGGCAACCCCAAGCCCTGCGGAGATGCCGATGCGATCGTGGCACAGGGGAAAAAATTCTACGAGGAGCTCTCGCCCGAAACGGCTGAGTTCTTCCACAAGATGCTGGACGATGAGCTGATGGACCTGCTCTCCACCCCCGGCAAGGCGGGCGGCGGCTACTGCACCAGCCTGGATGATTACGAAGTGCCGTTCATTTTCGCCAACTTCAACGGCACGCAGCACGATGTTGAGGTCGTTACCCACGAGGCCGGGCACGCCTTTGCCGCCTATATGAACCGCAAGCGCATCCCGTATTCCACCGTCTGGCCCAGCATGGAAGGCTGCGAGGTCCACTCAATGTCGATGGAGTTTTTGGCCTGGCCCTGGGCCGAGGGCTTCTTCGGCGAGGACGCCCGCAAGTTCCGCTACAGCCATCTGGCCGGGGCGCTGACCTTCATCCCCTACGGCACGATGGTCGACCACTTCCAGCACATCGTCTACGAAAAGCCCGACATGACCCCTGCCGAGCGTCACGAAACCTGGAAAGAGCTGGCCGCGATCTACCAGCCCTGGATGCGCCTGGACGGCGAGATCCCGTTCTACGGTGCGGGTGAATACTGGCAGCGCCAGATGCATATCTACCAGAGCCCGTTCTACTACATCGACTACTGCCTGGCGCAGACCGTCAGCTTGCAGATCTGGGCACTGATGCAGAAAGACCGCGCCAATGCCTGGGACCACTACATGGCCTACACCCGCCAGGGCGGCAGCCGCGTGTTTACCGAACTGCTGCAAAATGCCAACCTGACCAGCCCGTTTGAGGAAAGCTGCCTGCGCGGCGTCTGTGAGACTGCCAAGGACTGGCTGGACCACTATGACCTGGCGGGGATCGAATGATGGCGGACCGAAAAAACAAGCACGCCTACCTCGACGACTTTGAAAAAGACTTGAACGGCAACTACCAGTACCGCGGTGTACACTACTATTATAAAGGTACGCAGCCGCGCGGCAAGGCGCTGGCCGGGCTGTGGGTGCTGTGCGGCGGCGGGGCTGCCTGTCTGCTGGCAGCGGGTTTTGTGCACGGAGCCACGGCGCACGCGCCGTTCTGGCTGCTGCTGCCGTATATGGCGGGGCTGTTGGCAGGGGGGTACGTGCTCTACCTGCTGGTGCGGCTGACGGCGGGCGGTGACCCGCTGCGGGCCTATATCCACGAACAGACCGCACAAAAATTGCCGGGTGTTTGCCTGGCTGCCGCTGTACTTGCAGCACTGACAGCTGCGGCCCAACTGGTGCAACTGGCACTGGGCGGGCAAAACCTGGCCGCCCGGCTGCTGTTTGCCGCCTTGCAGGCGGTGGCTGCTGCTGCTTTTATCCGAGCAAGTAAGCGATTTAAAGCGCTAAAGTACGAAAAACAGGAATAAATATGCAGAATTATTTATAGATATAATAATGCTGCAATGTCGAAAAATGCGGGCAGCTAAACGGCTGCCCGCATTTTGTACAACTCATAAAAAATCAAGCCCTTTCTTTGCCAAAAAAATATCACAAATTTCGGTAAATGCCACAAAAATACCACTTTTAAGTTGACAACTTGCCAAATCTACGGTACTATATAAATAAGCTAAGTCATTGTCGACAAGTGTACACTGTATGAATACACAACGAACGGAAAGGGGATTCCCTTTCCCGTTATGGCAGCTGGGGAGCTGCCATAATGACTTGCTGACAGGGCAAATTTTAGGAGGTTTTGTACACATGAAAAACGCAAAGCAAGCCATTGCGCTGGCATCTGCTGCGGCCTTGAGCCTGAGCATGCTGGCTGGCTGCGGCAGCTCCGCTTCCTCCGCTGCATCCAGCGAAGCCGCAAGCACTGCCACCGCCGAGGCTACCACTTCTACCACCAGCGACGGCACCCTCGTCCTGGCAGAGACCGGCTTTGAGGGTAAGTTCAGCCCCTTCTTCGCCGCTTCTGCCGCTGACCAGGATGTCATCGACCTGACCCAGCTCGGTCTGCTGGGCGCTGACCGTAAGGGCGAGATGATCCTGAACGGCATCGAGGGTGAGACCCGCGAGTACAACGGCACCGACTACACCTACTACGGCACCTCTGACTGCGTTGTCACCGAGAATGACGACGGCACCGTCACCTATGATATCAAGATGCGCGACGATCTGAAGTTCTCTGACGGCGAGCCTGTCACCATCGACGACGTTATCTTCTCGATGTATGTATTCCTGGATCCGACTTATGACGGTTCTGTTACCATGTACTCTACCCCCATCGTCGGCCTGGAGGAGTACCGCAGCTCCATGACCACCCTGTCCAAGCTGATCGCTGAGGCTGGCGAGGACAACACCGATAATACCTACTTCACTGCTGACCAGCAGAAGGCTTTCTGGGACGCTGTCAACGAGGGCGGCGTTGCTTTTGCCCAGGAGATCGTTGACTATATGATGGCCAACGGCGCTACCGACGTTACCTCCGCTGCTGCCGGCTGGGGCTTTGAGCTGCCCGACGGTGCTACCGCTAAGGATTTCTTCCTGGCCATCGGTGCCCAGTATGACTGGAACTTCTCCGCCATGGAGGCCGAGACTGCCGGCTCTGCCCTGTCTGACCTGATCCCCGAGGAAGTTTATGCTTACTCCACCACCGGTGTTACTACCGGCGAGGATGTGCCCAATGTTGCCGGTATCGTCAAGACTGGCGACTACAGCATGACCCTGACCACCAGCGAGCTGTCCACCACTATGATCTATCAGCTGCAGATGCCCATCGCCCCCCTGCACTACTACGGCGATACCGCTCTGTACGATTATGACAACAACTCCTTCGGCTTCCCCAAGGGCGACTTGAGCAGTGTTCGCTCCAAGACCGGCGCTCCTCTGGGCGGCGGTATGTTCACCTTTAATAAGTACAGCGACGGCGTTGTTTACCTGGATGCCAACCCCGACTACTTTGACGGTGCACCCAAGATCGCTCACATCAACATGAAGGAGACCCAGGAGGCCGATAAGATCACCGGCGTGCAGGCTGGCACCATCGACATCTCTGATCCTTCCTACTCTCTGGAAGTTGCTGACCAGATCGCCGACATCAACGGCACCGAGGGCGAGGACGGCCCCGTCATCACCACCCGCCTGAAGGACTTCCGCGGCTACGGCTACATCGCCCTGAGCGCTGCCAACGTCAACGTCGGCGGCGACCCCGCTTCCGAGGCTTCCAAGGATCTGCGCAAGGCCATCATGACCGTTATCTCCGCTTACCGTGATGAGGGCATCGACTCTTACTACGGCGATACCGCTACCGTTATCAACTACCCCATCTCCAACACCTCCTGGGCTGCTCCGTCCGTCACTGACGACGGCTACCAGATCGCCTACTCCACCGACGTGGACGGCAACGAGATCTACACCTCCGACATGAAGAGCGAGGATAAGTACGCCGCCGCTCTGCAGGCTGCCCTGGGCTACTTTGAGGCTGCTGGTTACACCGTCGAGAACGGCCAGATCACGGCTGCCCCCGCCGGTGCCAAGATGGAGTATCAGGTCAACATCGGTGCTTCCGGCAACGGTGACCACCCCTCCTTCCAGACCCTGACCAACGCTGCTGCCGCTCTCAAGACCATCGGCTTCACCCTGACTGTCAACGATATGGCCAACGCTTCTGACCTGTTCGCTTCCTACCAGTCCGGCGCTGCCGAGGGTTGGGTCGCTGCCTGGCAGTCCACCAATGACCCCGACATGTACCAGCTGTACCACAGCAGTGGTTCCACCAACTACTACGCCATCAACGATGCCGACCTGGATGAGCTGATCATGGCTGCCCGCCAGACCACCGACCAGGAGGCCCGCAAGGCTATGTACAAAGAGGCCATGGAGATCATCCTGGATTGGGGCGTCGAGCTGCCCGTTTATCAGCGCAGCGAGGCTACCATCTTCTCCACCGAGCGTGTCAACATCGACACCATCGCGAAGGATCAGACCCCGTACTGGACCTACAAGTCTGAACTGAACGACACCGAGCTGAACTGATCATAGCTTTCACCTGATGTTGTTTTGGGGCTGACTGCCCCTGCCTGCGACCGCCTTTCGGCGCCAAATCTGACGCCAAAGGCGGTTGCTTGCGCTAAACCAAAACATACCACTTTAATATGGTTGTCCCACTCCCCCGCAGGGCTTCTGGCGCTGCGGGGGATGGGGATGCCCACATTGTGGCATCTGCCTGCAAACTATAAAACGCGGCCCCGCCGTGCAAGGAAGGAACGAAACACCCGTGCGAAATTACATCATCAAGCGTATCGCGCAGTCGGTATTGATCCTGTTCTGTGTCATGTTCATTATCTACGCGCTGATCCGCAGCCTGCCCAGCTCGTTTGCCGAAACGATGGCAATGCAGCTGGCCCAGGCCCCCGGTGCCAAACCCTACGAGGAATGGCTGGCTCAGCTCAACGCTGCCTACGGCCTGGACCTGGATATTGTGCCCGGCTTCTTTACCTGGCTGTCCAAGGCCATCGTTGGCAACTTTGGCGACAGCTGGAAGTGGAACGTCCCCGCTACCCAGAAGTTCACCGAGGTCATCGGCCTGTCCGTCATCATGGGCGGCATCTCCTTTGTGCTGTCCATCCTGATCGCTGTGCCTCTCGGCGTGCTGGCTGCCACCAAGCAGTACAGCCGCACCGACTATGTCATCACCGCGGCCGCACTGGTCGGCATTTCGCTGCCTACCTTCTTCTTTGCCACGCTGCTCAAGCTGTTCTTCTCGGTCAAATTGGGCTGGTTCGATCTGTACGGCCTGGTCGGGCGCGACTATGCACAGCTGGACTCCATGGGCCAGTTCCTGGATAAAGCCAACCATCTGGTGCTGCCCATCGCCACGCTGGTCATTGTTTCCATCGGCGGCTACATGCGCTATACCCGCACCAATATGCTGGAAGTCCTCAACGCGGACTACATCCGCACCGCCCGCGCCAAGGGCCTTTCGGAGCATACCGTTATTTATAAGCATGCCTTCCGCAATACGCTGATCCCGCTGGTCACGATCATCGGCGGCAGCCTGCCCGGCCTGTTCAGCGGCGCGCTGATTACCGAGACGCTGTTCTCCATCCCCGGTATCGGCTACATCTCGTACCAGTCGATGGTCGCGGGTGATATTCCGTTTACGATGTTCTACCTGTCCTTCATGGCGGTGCTGACGCTGGCCAGCAACCTGCTGACCGATATCCTGTACGGCGTGGTCGACCCGCGCGTGCGCATTTCTTAAGAAAGGAGACTGCACACCTATGAGTGAAAACACCCAGAACCAGAACCCCCAGCAGGAGCAGTACTCCCTGAACGATGACCGCCGCGTCAAGGTCCTTTCGCCCGGCGCACTGGTCGCCAAGCGGTTCTTCCGCAACCGGCTGGCCGTTGTCGGCTTGTCCATTCTGGTGGCTATGTTCCTGTTCTCCTTCGTCGGCGGCCTCATCAGCCCCTACGGTCAGGACGAGCAGTTCTTCACCTACACCCAGATGTCCAAAGAGTTTGTGGGCGTGACCCGCAACGATACCATGCGTTTTGTCGTGGCCGATGGCCAGGACTTTGGCTCCATCGCCCAGAGCAAGGCGCTGGAAGCCATGAAAAAAGGCAGCACCGAGTTCAACTATAAGGACGTCGACTATACCCTCGATATCCTCAGCGATGACTGCTATGTGGTCTACCAGGGCCGCACCGTCATGGGCTACGCCAGCCGTGACCTTGTCAACGAGGCCGACGGTGTCGACAAGTTCGACTTCGAGACTAAGCTCGCCGCCCTGACCGCCATGGCCAGCGGTGAGGAAGAGTTCACCGCTGGCGGCGTGGACTACACGCTCGATGAGGACGGCAACATCTCCGCTGGCGGTGACACGCTGGGTTATGTCAGCCGCTTCGTTGTTTCCGCCGCCGACTCCAGCATCGTCGTCACCCGCGACTTCAAGGAGCGCTTGCAGGAAGCCATCGACGATAACGCCGAAAAGTTCAACTACACCGATGCCGACGGCAACGAAGCTGAGTACGACATCGTCTACGACGCGTCCACCAAGGTGTGGAGCGTTAAGCAGATGACCGAGACCTACGTCTATGACCGTTACGCCCGCCCCAGCAAGGAGCACTGGCTTGGCACCGACACCAACGGCATGGACATGCTGACCCGCCTGATGTACGGCGGCCGTGTCTCGCTGATCATCGGCTTCATCGTCGTTATTATCGAAGCTTCCCTCGGTATCCTGATGGGCGGCATCTCCGGCTACTTCGGCGGCTGGGTCGATAACATTATTATGCGAGTTGTCGACGTTTTCTACTGCATCCCCTCGATGCCCGTCATCATCATCATCGGCGCTGCCATGGACGCAATGCGCGTCGATTCCTGGACGCGTATGATGTACCTGATGCTGATCCTGGGCTTCCTGGGCTGGCCCAGCATTGCCCGCCTGGTCCGCGGCCAGATCCTTTCCCTGCGTGAGCAGGAATTCATGCTGGCGACCGAGGCCTGCGGCATCAATGTCTGGCACCGCATCTTCCGCCACCTGATCCCCAACGTTATCCCGCAGCTCATCGTCACCTGCACGATGGGCCTTGGCTCCACCATCCTGACCGAAGCTACCCTGTCCTTCCTGGGCCTGGGCGTCAAGTACCCGTTCGCGTCCTGGGGCAACATCATCAATGATGTCAACAACGCTTACGTCATGACCAACTACCTCTTCATCTGGATCCCCGCCGGTGTCTGCCTGCTGCTCACCGTTCTGGGCTTCAACTTTGTGGGTGACGGTCTGCGCGACGCCTTTGACCCCAAGATGAAACGCTGATTGGAAGGAGAAACACACGATGGCTAAAAAACAGGACGGATATCTTTCCGCCAAAGAGTCGCGGCGTATCTCCAAGGAAAACCGCCGCATTACCGATCAATACGAAAAACGCCGCAAACGCCGCAATGTGCCCGAGGGTGAGTACACCACCCAGATGAAAGACCCGGCCAACGCGGTCGAGTTCGATAACCTACACACCTACTTCTTCACCGATACCGGCGTGGTCAAAAGCGTCGACGGCGTCTCGTTCGAGGTGCCCATCGGCAAGACCGTCGGCGTCGTGGGCGAGTCCGGCTGCGGCAAGTCCGTTACCAGCCTGTCCCTGATGCAGCTGCTTCAGCGCCCGCAGGGCCAAATTGTAGAGGGCGCGATCCGCCTGAACCTCGGCAACGGCAAGGCTTACGATATCGCTAAGACCCCGGCCGATAAAATGCAGGGCCTGCGCGGCAACTATATCTCGATGATCTTCCAGGAGCCGATGACCAGCCTGAACCCGGTGTTCCGCATCGGCGCACAGATCGACGAGGTCATTGCCCTGCACGAAGGTGAAGGCAAGACCAAAGAGGACATCAAAAAGCGCACGATCGAGATGCTCGAGACCGTCGGCATCGCCAACAGCGAGGGTGTTTACCAGATGTACCCGCACGAGCTGTCCGGCGGTATGCGCCAGCGTGTCATGATCGCCATGGCGCTGGCCTGCAACCCCAAGATCATCATTGCCGACGAGCCCACCACCGCGCTGGATGTGACCATCCAGGCCCAGATTTTGGACCTGCTGCGCAACCTGAAAGACCGCATCAACTCGTCCATCATGCTGATCACCCACGACTTGGGCGTTATTGCCGAGATGGCCGACTATGTCGTTGTCATGTACGCGGGCCGCGTGGTCGAGAAGGGCACCGTCGAGGAGATCTTTGCCCATCCCAGCCACCCCTACACCATCGGCCTGATGGCGTCCAAGCCGGTCGTCGGCAAAAAAGTCGACCGCCTGTACTCCATCCCCGGCAAGGTGCCCAACCCGGTCAACATGCCGGATTACTGCTACTTCAAGGACCGCTGCGAGATGCAGCTGCCCTGCTGCAGCGGCGAGTACCCCTGCGAGATCAGCCTGTCCCCCACGCACAAGGTCAGCTGCTATCGCTACTACGAAGAAAACAGAAAGGCGGGTGAGTGACCCATGGCAAAAAAACTGCCCGAACTGGATTATACCCCCGTCACCTATGACCCCCAGTATATCCTGATGGTCAACCACCTTAAAAAATACTTCCCCATCAAGGGCGGTCTGCTGTCCCAGACGGTGGGCCATGTCAAGGCCGTGGACGGCGTCACCTTTAACCTGCGCCGCGGCTGCACCATGGGCCTGGTGGGCGAGTCCGGCTGCGGCAAGTCCACCACTGGCCGCACCATCCTGCGCTTGAGCGGCGATAAGACCGGCGGCCAGGTACTGTTCAACGGCAAGGAAGTTTATGATATGACCTCTGCCGAGCTGCGCGAACTGCGCACCAAGATGCAGATCATCTTCCAGGACCCGTTCTCCAGCCTGTCCCCGCGTCTGCCTGTTGGTGAGATCATCGGCGAGGCCGTGCGTGAGCATAACCTCGTGCCGAAGAATGAGTTTGATGATTATATTGACCAGGTCATGGACGACTGCGGCTTGCAGCCCTACCACAAGACCCGCTACCCGCACGAGTTCTCGGGCGGTCAGCGCCAGCGTATCTGCATTGCCCGTGCGCTGGCCCTCAACCCTGAGTTCGTCGTCTGCGACGAGCCGGTCTCCGCGCTGGATGTGTCCATCCAGGCGCAGATCATCAACCTGCTTAAGAACTTGCAGGAAAAGCGCAATTTGACCTATCTGTTCATCTCGCACGACCTCTCGGTCGTCGAGCATATCTCCGACACGGTCGGCGTTATGTACCTGGGCAATCTGGTCGAGTACGGCGAAACGGATGATATCTTCTCCCACCCGCTGCACCCCTACACCAAGGCGCTGTTCTCGGCCATTCCCATACCAGACCCGACTGTCAAGCGGGAGCGCATCGTGCTGCAAGGCTCCATCCCGTCCCCGGCCAACCCGCCAGCAGGCTGCAAGTTCCACACCCGCTGCCCCTATGCCACCGAGCGCTGCAAGACCGAAGCCCCCAAACAGCGTGAGGTCGAGCCCGGCCATTACGTGGTCTGTCACCTGTACGAAAAATGAGAAAGCACGATTCTTTTGAGGACGATGGACGTACCATCGCCGATATGAGCGGCGTCGGCCCCGCACCGACGCTGCGCCCCCAGCCCCGCAAACCCGCCGCCGCCCCGGATCCGGCCAACGGTCGCCCGTGGGAACAGCCCGGCGAATGGACCCGCAAGGAGAAGTTCTGGGCCGTCCTCGGCGCGCTCAAAGCCACCCTGCTGATCGCCGGTGCCTACCTTGCCGGCCTTGCCGCACTGCTGGCAGTATTGTTCTGGCTGTGGAAGTAAAATAAGGAAAGGGGCTGTTGCACATGCGACAGCCCCTCTTTTATTCGTAGAATCGAAAAATAAAAAAGCATGTGCAACAAATCTCTTTGAAAATCAGAAATTTTCAATAGATTTGGGATGCACATGCTTTTTTCTATTGTTCGATCATATGTCTAATTCTTAGGGGCGATGCTGCACTTTCAGCCCCTTTTTAAGTTTGCTAAGCTTTGCCCCGCGCCCTGCGGTACAATTTTATACGCTCAGCCGGTCAATCTCGGCCAGCTCTTCTGCGGTAAAGGTCGTGTTCTCCACGGCCTTAATGTTATCCAGAATCTGGCTCGGGCGGGAAGCGCCGATCAGCACGCTCGTGATCTCCTCCTTCGCCAGCAGCCAGGCCAGCGCCATCTCGGCCAGCGTCTGGCCACGCGCGGCGGCAAGGTCATTCAGCTTGGCGATGCGGGCCAGCAGTTCGGGCGTCAGGTCGCTTTCCTTTAAAAAGCGGCCGTCGGTGTGCACGCGGCTGTCGGCCGGGATGCCGTGCAGGTAACGGTCAGTCAGGCGGCCCTGCGCCAGAGGGCTGAAGGTGATGATCCCCTTGCCCAGTTTGGCGGCGGTCTCTTTCAGGCCGTTTTTCTCCACCGTGCGGTCCAGGATCGAATAGCGGTTCTGGTTGATGACGGACGGCACATGCAGCTCGTCCAAAATCGCAGCGGCCTTTTCCAGCGTGGGGCCGTCGTAGTTGGACAAGCCCGCGTACAGCGCCTTGCCGCTGCGCACGGCCTGCGCCAAAGCGCCCATTGTTTCTTCCAGCGGGGTCTTGGGGTCCATGCGGTGGTGGTAGAAGATATCCACATAGTCCAGCCCCATCCGGCGCAGGCTCTGGTCCAGGCTGGCCAGCAGGTATTTGCGGCTGCCCCAGTCGCCGTAGGGACCGTCCCACATCGTGTAGCCCGCCTTGGTCGAGATGATCAGCTCATCGCGGTAGGGCATCAGGTCGTCGCGCAGGATCTTGCCAAAATTGCGCTCGGCGGCACCCGGCTCAGGGCCGTAGTTGTTGGCCAGGTCAAAGTGGGTGATGCCGTGGTCAAACGCGGTGCGGCAGAGCGCACGCATGTTCTCGTACGGGGCGGTATCGCCAAAATTGTGCCACAGCCCCAACGATACAGCGGGCAGCAGCAGGCCGCTGTTGCCGCAGCGGCGGTAGGGCAGGGGGGTGTAACGATCTTGGGCAGCTTGATACATGGCAGTGGACCTCCTGTATGCAATTGCGTTGGTGGGGCGATGGGCCCGCCCGCAGTTCTTAGCCTTATTTTACCTCTTTTGCCGTGTCATGACCATGGACTTTTTTCTCCTTGCCCACGCCCTGCACCCAGTCGATCAGCAAGCTGGAGACCGTGACTGTCACCAGCGAAAACGCAATGCGCCGTGCCGGAATATAGGACAGCGATGCCCCCAGCACGACCAGATCGGTGAACAGGTAAGAACGCGACAGCTTCCACCCGGTCAGCTGGTGGATGACCAGCGCCAGCGCGTCATCGCCGCCGCTGGAGCCGCCCTGCCGGACGATCAGCCCCACGCCAATGCCCACAAACGCACCGCCCAGCAGTGCCGCCGCCAGCGGGTAGGGTGTTAAATCAGGCAGCATAGGCGGGAAACTTTCCCATACGCGGTAAAACCCGGCCAGGCTTACGCTGGCGACTGCCGCCGTCAGGATAAAATCCAGCCCCAGGAACTTGAACGCCAACGCATAGCTGATAAAATCCAGCAGCGGGGAAGCAATAGACGCCGGGATGCCCAGCCAGTGGTTCATTAGCAGCACCAGGCCGATAACGCCGCCCTCGGTAATGGCGGCGCGCTGGTGGATGTTGTGGATGCCGAAAGACAAAATTGCTGTGCCCAATACCAGCCAGAAAAGCCGATGCGGCGTAAAATTGGAAACAAACTTTTTGATGGACTGCATGTTCTACCTCGCAAACATAGTTTTATCAGTATAACATAGCAGCGTCTAAAAGTCAAAAAGACGTCAAAAATTTGGCGGGTGGGGGCTAAAACCCTTGTAAATGTCGGGCTTTTGCGGTATACTGGTGCACGGCGGGTCACCCGGCCCGTACATTTGCGCTGTACTCCCGAGATGTAGGAGACGGCAGCAGGAGGAAAATTGAATATGAAAAACCGTACCAACGTCCGTTGGCTGACTCAGCTTGCATTGCTGGCGGCCATTTTGCTGGTGATGAACTACACGCCGCTGGGCTATCTGCAAATCGGCCCGCTGTCGGCGTCGCTGCTCACGGTGCCGGTGGCCATCGGTGCCATGACGATGGATCCCCTGGCGGGTGCCATCCTGGGCGGCATCTTTGGCGCGACCAGCTTTATCCAGATGGTCGAGGGCAAAAGTGCCATGGGTGCTGCACTGTTCGGCGTCAACCCGTTCGGCGCGTTTGTGGTCAGCTTTGTAGCCCGCGTGCTGGAGGGCCTGTGCACCGCGCTGATCTTCAACGCTCTGCGCAAAGCCCTGCCCAAAAAGGAAAAGCTCTGCTGCGTCATCGGTGCCATCTGCACTCCTGTGCTGAACACTGTGTTCTTCATGGGCTTCCTGGTACTGTTCTTTTATAATTGCGATTACGTGCAGAACCTGGCCCAGACACTGGGCGCAACCAACGCGTTTATGTTCATTGTGCTCTTGGTCGGCGTGCAGGCTGTGATCGAATGGCTGATCTGCGGCGTGGTAGCCAGCGCCGTTACCGTGCCGGTGCGCAAGTACCTGAAACTGAACTAAGCAATCTGCAAGGCACCCCGCAAATGGGGTGCCTTTTCTATGCTCTGAACTGGCCCTATAAAAAATATACATTTTGGCACTTTGATGGTGCCAGAAATGGGCGTATGATAAGGCCAATCCAAAACGAGAGGGGCATAGAAAAAATGAACGGATACAATTTGATCAAGAAAAAGCCGGTGCTGTGGCTGACGATGACGGCGGTGCTGATGGCAATGAACGTGGTGCTGAGTTCGTTCAGCATCCCGGTGCCGGGTGGGCACCTCTATTTGAACGACATCGTCATCTGCACGGCGGCCATACTGTTGGATCCGCTGGGGGCGTTTATTGTGGGCGGTGTCGGCGCATTTTTGGGCGATTTCTTCTTCTACCCGGCGCCGATGTTTGTCTCGCTGGCGTCCCATGGCCTGGAGGCCATCGTGATCTCGCTCTGCGCGCACAACTTGTTTAAGGACAAAAAGGCTCTGGGCGCGGGCATCGGCGTGGTGTTTGGCGCCATTATCATGGTCATTGGGTACACACTGGGCCGCGCGTTCGTCTACAGCACGCCCGAGTATGCGATCATCAAGCTGCCGTTTGAAATTTTGCAGGCTGGCATCGGTGCTGTCATGGGCATGGTGCTCTGCTTCTCCCGCAACCTCGCCCAGCGCTTTGAAAAGATCTGCGCCTAACTTACTTTCTTTGAAAAGAAAGTAAGCAAAGAAACTTTAACCATTATAAAACGCAAAACTGCGTTTGGGATGAAAATAGAGGCTCCCCTTGAGGGGAGCTCCCGCAGCAGCGGGTGAGGGGTGGCCCTGGGAGCACAATCTACTCCCAGCCACCCTTCAGTCACCTTCGGTGACAGCTCCCCTTGAGGGGAGCCTTTAAACTCATCCTAAACGCAATTTTGCGTTTTATCTTGTTGAAAGTTTCTTTGCCTTCTTTTCAAAGAAAGTTACTTCCCTGCCAGCAAAATGGCCAGCACGGCCTTTTCCACGTAGATGCGGTTCTCGGCCTCGTCGAAGATCTCATCGGCGTGAGCTTCCAGGATGTCGGCGGTAATCTCCTCGCCGCGGTGGGCGGGCAGCGGATGCTGGATCACGCAGTCCGGCTTGGCAAGCGCCATGCGGGCGGCGTCCAGCGTAAAGCCGTGGAAATCCCGGCGGCGCTGCTCAACTTCGCGTTCCATGCCCATGCTGACCCACACATCGGTAAACAGCACGTCGGCATCGCGGGCGGCTTCGTCCGGGTCAGTGACGAGCTTGAACTTATCCCCGTAGGTTTTCGCCAGCATCAGCACATCGGCGGCGGGGCGGTAGCGAGGCGGGCAGGCCACCGTGACCGTCATGCCCACAGCCAGGCAGCCCACGATCATGCTGTTCGCCATATTGTACCCATCGCCGATGAACCCGGCGCGCAGCCCGGAGAGCTTGCCCTTGCGTTCGCGTACCGTCATCAGGTCAGTCAGCACTTGCAGCGGGTGGGCGTAGTCGGTCATGCCGGAAATCACCGGCACGCCGCTGTACTGGGCCAGCATGTCCAGCGTGGTCTGCTTGTAGGTGCGGCAGACGATGGCGTCATAGTACCGCCCCAGTGCGCGGGCCGTATCCTGCACGGGTTCGCCGCGGGCGGTTTGCAGGTCGTTGGCGCTCAGGTAGGTGCCCAGGCCGCCCATCTGAAAGATGCCGACCTCCAGGCTCGCGCGGGTGCGGGTGGAGTTTTTGGCAAACACCAGTGCCACCGCTTTGCCTTGCAGATCCTTGGGGTCCACGCCCTGCTTATGCAGGCGCTTGTACTCGTCGGCTACATCCAGAACGTGCAGGATTTCTTCTGGCGTCAGGGCGCTTAATTTCAACAGATGCTTCATCAGAACTTCTCCAAAACCGTGCGCAGGGTGTCCAGCGCGGCGTCAACATCGGTCTCGGTCAAAATCAACGGCGGCAGCAGGCGCAGGCGGGTCTTTGCCGTCAGCACCAGCAGGCCTTCCTTCTCACAGGCAGCGCGCACATCGGCGGCTTTGATGCCATCCTCAAGCGCGATGCCTACCATCAGGCCCAGACCGCTGACCTCGGTAACATGGGGCAGTGTTTTCAGCCCGGCGCGCAGGCGGGCCGCCTGGGTCAGCACATTGTCCATAAAGTCCTCGTCCATGGCGTCCAGCACGGCCAGCGCACCGGCACAGACCACCGGGTTGCCGCCAAAGGTGGAGCCGTGGGTGCCGGGCCCCATATGTTCAGCGACTTTGGCTGTCATCAGCACGGCGCCGATGGGCAAGCCGCCGCCCAGGCCTTTGGCGAGGGTGACGATGTCCGGGTGCAGGTCAAAATGCTCGCACGCCAAAAACTTGCCGGTGCGGCCTACGCCGGTCTGCACTTCGTCTACGATCAACACCAAATCGCGCTTTTTGCAGAACTCGGCCACTTTTGCAACATAGTCGGCATCCAATGCGACCACACCGCCCTCGCCCTGCACCAGTTCCAGCATCACGGCGCAGGTGGTGTCGTCAGCGGCATCCCGCAGGGCGGCGAAATCGCCCGCGGGCACATAGGCAAAGTTCCCGGGGAACGGGCCGAAATACTGGTGGAATACATCCTGGCCGGTAGCGGTCAGGGTAGCCAGCGTGCGGCCGTGGAACGAGTTTACCAGCGTAATGACCTTGTTGCGGGCTGCGCCGTAGGTATCCGTGGCATATTTGCGGGCGGCTTTGATCGCGCCCTCGTTGGCCTCGGCACCCGAGTTGCCGAAGAATACCGCGTCCATGCCGGTACGGCGGCACAGCTTTTTGGCCAGCTTGCCGCAGGGGGCGGTGTAGTACAGGTTGGAGGTATGCTGCAAGGTCGCGGCCTGGTCGCAGACAGCCTGCACCCAAGCGGGGTGGCAGTACCCCAACGAATTGACGCCGATGCCGGAGGTAAAGTCGAGATAGCGCTTGCCCTCGGGGTCGGCGGCGGTCATGCCGTGGCCCTCGGCCAGCACAACCTGGCTGCGGGCGTAGGTGTGCAGCACATACTTGTTATCGCGTTTGATGACTTTTTCGGTTTGCATGGCGTACCCTCCTTAGTGGTTGCCGCGGCGGTAGAACATCGTACCGGCGCCGCGGTCGCTGAACATTTCCAACAGGATGGAATGGGGCACACGACCGTCAATGATAACGGCTTCGTGTACGCCCTGATAAATCGCGTCGGCCATGCCCTCGATCTTGGGCAGCATGCCGCCGGCAATAACCCCGGCCGCCTTGTAGCCCTCGATCTCAGAGACTTCGACCTCGGGGATCAGGGTGGATTCATCATTCTTATCATACAGCAGGCCGACGATATCGGTCATGCTGACGAGCTTTTCTGCATGGAGTGCAATGGCGATCTCGGCCGCCGCAGTGTCGGCGTTGATGTTGTAGGGGATGCCGTTGTCGTCCATGCCCACGGTGGCGATGACCGGGATGAAGCTGTCCGCCAGCAGGTGTTCAATCAGCGTCGTATCAACATTTTCGATCTCGCCGACATACCCTAGGTCTACATCCGATTTACGGCTGCACGTGATGGTGTGGCCGTCCATGCCGCACAGGCCGACGCCGCGGCCCTTCAGCAGTGCGACGAGGTCCTTGTTGACCTGGCCTGCCAGCACCTGCTGCACAATGCCCATCGTTTCCTCGTCGGTGTAGCGCAGGCCGTTCACGAACTTGGACTCTTTGCCCACGCGGGCCAGCATTTTGTTGATAGCCGGGCCGCCGCCGTGCACCAGCACCACCCGCACGCCCAACAGCGTTAAGGTGACAAGGTCGTTCATGACGGCCAGCTTCAGCTCATCGTTGACCATGGCGTTGCCGCCGTATTTGATGACCAGCGTTTTGCCGTGATATTTCTGGATATAGGGCGTAGCTTCGCTGAAAAGCAGCGCCATTTCTTCGTTTTTCATTGCACAGTCCCCTCGTCCCCAAAGCACGTATCAGGTGCGGTAATCGCCGTTGATCTTCACGTAGTCGTAGGTCAGGTCGCAGCCCCAGGCCTTGGCGGTAAAGTCGCCGCTGCCCAGGTCGACCAGGATCTGGATCTCGTTCTCTTTCAGTATCTTGGCAGCTTCGTCCTCGCTGTAGGGGTGGTAGGCGGCGTTCTCGCAGACAAAGACCTCACCGGCCTTGCTCTTCAGGCGCACGGCGGTTTTGCTGATATCAAAGTCGCCGGGGGTGTAGCCGATGGCGCAGAGCACACGGCCCCAGTTAGCATCCGCGCCGAACATCGCGGCTTTGAACAGGGAGGAGTGGATGACGCTCTTGGAGACTGCGCGGGCGGTCAGCAGGTCGGGTGCGCCGGTTACGATGCACTCCAGCAGCTTGGTAGCACCCTCTCCGTCGCCGGCCAGCTCACGGCTGAGCTGCTCGGCCACTTGGGTCAGCGCCGCAACAAAGGTGTCGTAGTCGGCGGTGCCGAGCTGGACCTCGGCCCCGGACAGGCCGGAAGCCAGCAGCAGCACGGTATCGTTGGTGGAGGTGTCGCCGTCGACCGAGATCTGGTTAAAAGTGGCGGGTACAACACTGGACAGCGCGGCTTGCAGCACGGCAGGCTCGACCTTCGCGTCGGTGGTGATGAAGAGCAGCATTGTCGCCATGTTGGGGTGGATCATGCCGGAACCTTTGGCGATGGCACCCATGCGGCAGGTCTTGCCGCCGATGGGGAACTCGATGGAGACTTCTTTAGAATGGGTGTCGGTCGTCATGATGGCGGTGGCAGCGTCGTGGCTGCCTGCATCGGTCGCAGCCAGCTTGGCGGCTGCGGCGGGAATGCCCTTGGCGAACGGCTCAATGCTCATGGCCTGGCCGATAACGCCGGTGGAGGCGGGCAGCACGTCGTCGGCGCTGATGCCCAGTTCTTTGGCGACAATCTCGCAGGTCTCCTTGGCAAGCTCGATGCCGTTGGGGGCGCAGGTGTTGGCGTTGCCGCTGTTGACGACGATGGCCTGCGCGTAGCCGTCCTTCAAATGCTCGCGGTCGACCGTGATAGGCGCGCCGTAGACCTTGTTGGTGGTGTAGCAGCCCGCACCGGCGCAGCGGACATCGGCCTTGATGAGCGCCAGATCCAGCTTGGAGTGGTTATGCCGGATGCCGCAATGCACACCGGCGGCGGAGAATCCGGCGGGTGCACAGATGCCGCCGGGGATCGACTTGAAGTTTTCCATGATTCATCCCTCTATTTTACGTATGTTTGTTGTTTTTACAGCGCCAGCCCGGCGGTCTCGTCCAGACCCAGCATCAGGTTCATGCACTGTACGGCCGCACCGGAAGAACCTTTGCCCAAATTGTCAAACAGGCTGATCAGCTCCATCTGGGTGCCGTCAGGGTTGGCCAGGCAGAAAATTTCCAGCCGGTCCAGCCCTGCCAGCTTGTTGGCCGCCAGGAATCCGCCGTCGGTGCCCTCGTTCAACGGGTGGACGGTGATCATCTTCTGGTCCGCGTAATACTCGGCCAGCGCGTCAGCTACCTGCTGCGCGGTCAGGCCCAGGGCGGGCAGATCCAGCGGGATCATTGTTTCCATCCCGGCGTAGTAGTCAGCCACCACCGGCACAAAGGTGGGCGGGGTGGTCAGGCCGGTGATGGCGGCCATCTCGGGCAGGTGCTTGTGGTGCAGCGCCAGCCCGTAGGGGCGGGGCGCATCCAGCGCGTGGTCGGTACGCTCGGCCTCATACTGGGCGATCATTTTTTTGCCGCCGCCGGAATAGCCGGTCAGGCTCGTGCAGTGCAGCAGCACGGTTTTGGGTACAAGACCCAACTCCACCAGCGGGGCCACCGGGGCAATAAAGCCGGTGGCGTGGCAGCCGGGCACGGCCACGCGGGTGGCGGTGTGCAGGGCTTCGCGGGTGCCGTGCAGCTCGGGCAGGCCGTAGGTCCAGCCCGGCGCGGTGCGGTGCGCGGTGGAAGTATCCAGCACGCGCACATCGGGCCGCAGCAGCGGCACGACCTCGCGGGCGGCATCGTCCGGCAGGCAGAGGAACGAGAGATCACTCTCGTTGATGACAGCCGCGCGGGCGTGTACGTCCTTGCGGTCGGCCTCGGAGATATGCAGGATCGTAAATTCCGGCCGCTCGGCCAGGCGGTCCGCAATGCGCAGCCCGGTCGTGCCGGAACTGCCATCGACGAAGATCTTATAGTTTCCCATTTTTACACCCCATTATGGTCGGGCATATGAATATTGCCGCAAGATTGTAGGGGCGGATGCTTGCATCCGCCCGCGGGTCGATGCGAGCATCGACCCCTACAGAAGCCAATAAATTCCTTTATGCAAGTTTTGCTTTCACCAACTCGATCTGCTTCAGCACACTGGCCTTGGTGGGGCCGCCGTAACTGGTGCGGCCCTCACAGCAGGTGGTCAGGTCGATGGCAGTATACACGTCCTCGCCAAACAGGTCGCTGTACTGCTTGAACTCATCCAGCGTCAGCTCTTCCAGCGTCTTGCCCTCGCGGATGCAGGCGGCCACCATCGTGCCGGTGCACTTGTAGGCATCGCGGAACGGCATACCTTTTTTGGTTAGGTAGTCGGCGCAGTCGGTGGCATTGATAAAGCCCTTGGCGGCGGCGCGGCGCATGTTGGCGGGCAGCGGGGTCATCGTGGCCAGCATCGGGGTCACGGTGCGCAGGCAAAGCTCCAGCGTATCCACGGCGTCAAAAATGGCTTCTTTATCCTCCTGCATGTCCTTGTCATAAGCCAGGGGGATGCCCTTCATCATGACGAGCAGGGTGTTCAGGTCGCCGTATACGCGGCCGGTCTTGCCGCGGATCAGCTCGGTCACGTCGGGGTTTTTCTTCTGCGGCATAATGGATGAGCCAGTCGTAAAGGCGTCATCCAGTTCAATGAACTTGAATTCCCAGCTGCACCACAGAATGATTTCCTCGCTCAAACGGGAAAGGTGCATCATGCAGGTCGCCATGGCGCTGCACAGCTCAATGCAGAAATCGCGGTCCGATACACCGTCGATGGAGTTGCCGCAGGGGGCGGTGAAGCCCAGCTGTTCCGCCGTGTAAAAACGGTCCAGCGGATAGGTGGTGCCAGCCAGCGCGCCGGAACCCAGCGGGCACTCAGCGTCCATGCGGGCGGTGGCATCCTGCAAACGGCCCAGATCGCGCAGCAGCATCCAGGCGTAGGCCATCAGCTGGTGGCCGAAGGTCACAGGCTGCGCGCGCTGCAAATGGGTGTAGCCGGGCATGACATAACCCGCACCCTTTTCGGCCTGGTCGCACAGCACGCTGACCAGCTCTTTGATCTGGCCCTGGATGTGCTTGCTGGCTTCGCGCAGATTCAGGCGGATATCCAGTGCCACCTGGTCGTTGCGGCTGCGGCCGGTGTGCAGCC
>ERZ827117.603-NODE-603-length-40051-cov-4.021727_pt1 | contig 40051 bp, 42 predicted proteins | sample MGYA00519920_ERZ827117 | MGnify/ENA primary metagenome ERZ827117 (study PRJEB31778, sample SAMEA3449260) | human gut metagenome | biome: human gut; feature: human-associated habitat; material: faeces | place: United Kingdom | collected 2010/2012 ...
ACCACCAACAACCGTGTGAAAACGCCGCTGTTCATCATTGGCGTGGACGCGGGCAAGGCGCTGTTATACCAGCGGTTGCGCCACAACACCAAGGGGCCGAACTACTGCCACTTCCCCGCGAACGCTGAAGCCGGGTACGATGAAACCTACTTTAAGGGCCTGACCAGTGAGAAGATGGTGGTGCGGTTCCGCAAGGGGCGCAGCGTTACCGTGTGGGAGCTGAAAGACAGCAAGTACAAGCGCAACGAACCGCTTGACCTGCGCAACTATGCCACCGCCGCTTTAGAGATTGCCAACCCCGTGCTGGCAAAGCCGGAGCCGGGCATGGCGCAAAGACCCCGGCGGGCAGGCCGCCGCCGCATTACAGGAGGTATTTAATGGCTATTTTTTCAAAAGAAATGTGCCGGCAGAAATTGAATACATGGCTTGCGGCGGAGGAAAGTGTAGCCACCGGGCAAAGCTATCAAATCGGCACAAGAATGTTGACGCGGGCAGACCTGAAACAAATCCGCGAGGAAATGGAATATTGGGCACAAAAATTATCCGAGGCGGAGGCCGAGGAAAAGAACGGCGGACGCAACCGCCTGTACCACTTTGTTGCCCGTGATGTGTGAGGGAGGGTGACACCGTGAATGTATTTGACAGAGCCGTGGCCGCCGTGGCCCCGGTACACGCCGCCAAGCGGGCAGCCGCCCGCGCCGCGCTGAAAATCATTGACAGCGGGTACGGCAACTACGGAGCAAACCTGACCAAGAAATCCTTGCGAGGGTGGGAGTTTTACGGTGGCAGCGCCAAGGAAGATATTGAGGACAATATCGACATACTGCGCCAGCGCAGCCGCGACGCCTACATGGGAATCCCCACGGCCAGCGCCGCGCTGAAAACCATGCGCACGAATGTGATTGCAGGCGGACTTATGCCTGCGCCGCAGATCGACGCGGAGTTTCTGGGGCTGACCCCGGAGGACGCCGAAAAACTGCAAGCGCAGATCGTGCGAGAGTTTGCCCTTTGGGCGGACACGCCGGTGTGCGACGCTGACCGGGTGGACAACTTTTACAAACTGCAACAGCTAACTTTTTTGAGTTATGCCATGAATGGTGACGCCATTGTGCTGCTGCCCACCAAGGAGCAGACCGGGCAGCCGTACAGCCTGCGGGTGAGGTTGGTGGAGGCTGACCGGGTTTGCAGCCCGGACGGCTTTGACCGGCTGGTGCCCTGCACGGTGCAGGGCCATGATGTGCATTGCCTTGTGCAGGGCGTGGAAACGGACGCCGACGGCATGGTGGTAGCCTACTGGGTATGTGACCGCCACCCGCTGGCAAGCAACGCCTACACCAGCGGCGGGCCGCACTGGACGCGGGTTGAAGCCTACACCAAGACCACCGGGCGGCGGAATGTACTTCATGTGATGAACCGGGAGCGGGCCGGACAGCGGCGCGGTGTGCCCATGCTGGCCCCGGTGCTGGAAGCCCTGAAGCAGTTGGGCCGCTACACGGACGCCGAAATCACGGCGGCGGTGCTTAGTGCCATGTTTACCGTGTTTGTGAAGCAGGGCGTGGCAAGCGACGCCCGCCCGTTTGGAGAAATGCTGCCGCCGGATATGCTGATCGACGCGCAAGACCAAAGCAGCATTGAGCTTGGCCCCGGTGCTATATTGAGCCTAAACCCCGGCGAGGATGTGGAGTTTGCAGACCCCAAGCACCCGAACACCGGGTATGACGCCTTTACCAATGCGCTGATACGGCAGATCGGCGCGGCGCTGGAAATCCCGCCGGAGGTGCTGTTTAAGCAGTTTACGACGAGTTACAGCGCGGCGCGTGGTGCGCTGAACGAGTTTTGGCGCACTTGCAGTATGCAGCGCGATTGGTTCACCGATGATTTTTGCCAGCCGATCTACGAGGAATGGTTTGCCGAGGCAGTGGCGCGGGGCCGCATTGCGGCACCGGGCTTTTTTGCTGACCCGGCAATCCGCAAGGCATACACCGCCTGCGCGTGGAACGGCCCGGCCCGCACCAACCTGAACCCCGTGCAGGAGGTGGACGCCGCTGTGAAGCGTGTGGACGCCGGATTCAGCACGGCGCAGGAGGAAACGGCCACCATGACCGGCGGCGACTATAACCGCAATATCCGCCAGCGCGTGATTGAAGCCAAGCGCAAGCGGGAGGTTGACGAGATCACGAACCCGCAGGCAAAGCCGCCCGGCGGGCAACAGGAGGAATGACAATGCCTAAGAAGTTTTGGCAGTTTAGAAACCAAGCGGCAGACAGCGCGGAACTGCTGTTGTACGGAGATATTTCGGACAGCAGTTGGTGGGGCGACGAAGTGACCCCAAAGACCTTTGCCGACGAGTTGAACGCGCTGGGGCCGCTGACGAGCCTGACGGTGCGTATCAATTCCGGCGGCGGTGATGTGTTTGCTGCACAGACCATTGGCAATTTGCTGGAACAGCACACCGCGCAGGTAACGGCCCGCATTGACGGGCTGTGTGCCAGCGCCGCCACGATCATTGCCTGCCACTGCGACAAGGTGGTGGCAGCCAATGACAGCACCTACATGATACACCCGGTACGGATGGGCATTTTTGATTTTGCCGACGCCGTGACCTTGCAGCAGTACATTGGTGCGCTGAATACCATACGCGAAAACATCCTGAACCTGTACACCAAAAAGACGGGCCGGGAAAAGGACGAAGTGGCCGCGTGGATGGACGCTACAAGCTGGTGGACGGGCGAGGAGGCCAAGACCAACGGCTTTGTGGACGAACTGGTGGACGACGGCGAGAAAACCGTTGTGGAGAACCGGGGCGGCCTGCTATTTGTGAACAGCGTAAACATGAATCTGCCTTTCGATAAGGCACCCAAATTTGTACAGAACAGCGTGGCAGCAGCCCCCGCCGCCAGCGGTTTTGTAAATACACAGACCCCGGCGGAGAAGCCGGGAAACAACAGCCATAAGGAGGACACGAACATGGCAAACGAGATCAAGACCGTGGACGAGCTGCGCGGTGCTTACCCCGCGCTGGTTGACCAGATCGAACAGGCGGCGGCGCTGCGGGCTACCAATGCGGAGCGGCAGCGTATCCGCGACATTGAGGAAATGGCCCTGCCCGGCAGTGAGCAGATCACCAACGAGGCTAAGTACGATAAGCCCATGAGCGCCAGCGACTACGCCAAGGCCGCCATGAAGAACGCCAAGGAGCAGGGCGCGGCTTGGCTGAACACCATGCAGCAGGGCGCAAACGCCAGCGGCGTGAACAGCGTGGGCAGCGCCCCCGCCCCCACCGGCGGTGAGAAGCCCGACGAGTTCATGGACGCAATCAAGGGCCTTGGCAAGAAGCAGTAAGGGAGGATAAGACTATGAGCATGGATTTGGCGAAAAAGACCTATTCCACCACGCCTGACTATTTTATTGCGGGCACGACGGTGGGCATTGTGACCGCCGCCAAGGAGGCCAGCGCTGCGATTGCCGCGCATAACCTTGTGCTGCTGGACGGTGGCAAGGTAAAGCCCCTTGCCGCCGTGGATGGCAGCAACGCACTGAATGTGACCGGCCTGTACGGCATTGCCGCAGAGGACGCCGCCAGCGGCGAGGACGCGGTGGTTTACCTGACGGGTGAATTTTTCGCGGATGGGCTGGCCCTGCCTGACGGCGTTGCCGCCGCCGACATTGAAGTTGCCCTGCGCAACATCGGTATCTTTTTGAAGTAAGGAGGAGCAACCAACATGGCAAACGAAGTAAACATTTATACCCCGCGCTATCTTGCGGAGGTCGTAAGACAGGCACCGCCTGTGCATACCTTTTTCCGTGACACTTTCTTTACCAATGTGAAGAAGTCTACCACCGAGCGCGTGGATATTGACCTTGTGAAAGGTGATCGCCGCATGGCGGCCTTTGTCCACCCGCGTGTTGGCGGCAAGGTGCTGAAAGCCAGCGGCTACAAGACCGAGAGCTACAAGCCCCCGCTGGTGAACCCCTGCGACATTACCACCGCTGACCGCTACATGACCCGTATGCCCGGCGAAGATCTGTACAGCGGTGAAACCCCTGCCCAGCGCAGCGCACAGCAGTTGATGGAGGAGTACAGCCGCCTGAACGACGCCACCACCCGCCGCGAGGAGTGGATGGCCGTGCAGGCCATTGTGACCGGGCAAGTTCCCGTTGTTGGCGAGGGCGTGAATGAGATCATCGACTTTGGCTTTACCAACACCGAAACCCTGACCGGCACCGCCCAGTGGGGCAAGAGCGCCGCCAAGATCAGCGACAACTTGGAGGACTGGGCCGACAAGGTGCTGACCAACGGCTTTGCCAATGTGGACATGGCAATCATGGGCAAAACCGCGCTGCGCAATTTCCTTGCGGACGAGAAGATCAGCAAAATGCTGGACAACCGCCGCGTGGAAATGGGCCTTATTCACCCGCGCGACCTGCCCAACGGCGTGAAGTATGTGGGCCACCTGAACAGCCCCAACATCGACATTTACACCTACGCCGAGGTGTACTTGGACGATTGGACTGACCCCGCCGCCCCCAAGACCCTGCCCCTTGTGCCGGAGAACAAGGTTGTGCTGATCGCCAGCCACCCCGACTACATGATGGCTTATGGTGCCTGCACCTACATTGAGGATAGCACCCAGCAGTGGGTCACGGCACAGACTGACCGCCTGCTGCGCAGCTTTGTGAAGCACCAGCCTGACCGCCGTATGCTGGAATTGCAGGCCCGCCCGCTGCCCATCCCCGACAAGGTGGACAGTTGGTTTGTTGCCACCGTTTGTTGATATGCACCCCCCTGCCCGGTGACGGGCGGGGGCTTTTTACTGTGGAGGTGAGAGCGTGGCACTGTTTGAACTAAAGCAGGATACAGGGAGCGGGGCGGCAGCACCGTGGGCACCGCCCACATTCAAGGACTGCGTGGCGGCGGATATTGACGCGGCCTTTTTTGAGGAAAACGAACACGCAGACCGCCACACCGTTGACGGTAAAGATGTGCTGATCGTTTTAGAGGACGACGATTTGCGCGAACATTCGGCGCATTGGGAGGCCGGGGCAAAGCAGAACTTTGACACCGGCCTATACACGGCGCACACCATCCTGTATATCCGGGTGGAGGACTACGGGCCGAAGCCGAAGATTGGCAAGCAGTTGGTGCTTGACAAGGGCACCAAGAGCCAGCGCACCTACACGATCAACCTTTGCCAAGAGGAAAGCGGCGTGTACCGCATGACGATGGAGAGGACACGGCAGTGAGCAATGTTACTTACAGCGCCGGAAACCTGACCATTACCGTTGCGGGGCTGGACACGGTAGAGCAGGCGCTTGGCGACCTGAAACGCAAAACCCCGGCGGCGGCCAAAGTGGCGATCAACGCCACAGCGCGGCAGGCGCGAAAGCTGATGGTTGCCAAGGCAAAGACCCGTTACGCCGTGAACGCCGCAGGCAGGCGGCACCTGAAAGACCTTGTGCAGCGCAAGAAAGCCAGCAACAGCAGTTTGATGGCGGAGCTGCACATTGCCAAAATGCGCAACGACCTTGGCTATTTTAAGACCAGCCCGGCGGTGCCGACGCACTTTACCGGAATGGACTTTAAGGACGGGCCGAGCGTTTGGAAAGCCAAGGTATTAAAATCCAGCGGCATGAAAACGCTGCCCGGCGCGGGCGGCATGAGCAAGGGCTTTTTGGTGAAGTTCAGCAGCGGCCATGTGGGTATGGTGCAGCGGCGCATTGGTTCCAAGTCGAGCCATACGCGCACCGCCAAGGGGTACAAGCGCTGGACGAACGCCAAGGGCAATGTGGAAAAGCTGGTGACAATGGGAAGCCCCAGCGCCACCGCCATGCACCACACCATTTGGCCGGAGGTTGAGCCGAGCGTGGAAGAATACCTGCAAGAACGGTTGCAGGCACAGGTTGAGCGAGTATTGGCGAGAGCCGGAAAGAAGTGAGCCACCATGAGAAATCACACAACGACGGCAGCGAGGGCGGACATTGGCCGCACCCCGCAGCTTTGCCAAGACGCGCTGATCGAAATGCTGAAAGAACTGTTTGCGGGTAAGCTGTTTTGCGGCCAAGAGGGGCGCAAGGCACTGAAAATCTACAAGCAGGACTTGCCCATGCCGCAGAGTGATGATGCCGATGTGGACACCGACAAGGCCGAGGCACCCTACATTGTGGTGCGGATGACTGGCGGACAGATCGAGGACGACGACAGCCCGCAGACCGTGGACTTTAGCCTGATCGTGTGCGCCTATGACACCGGCCTTGACCGTGAGGGCTGGCAGGATGTGGCGAACATCAAAGAGGACATTATCCAGCGAGTTTGCAAGGCCCCCTACTTTGGCGGCGCGTTTACCGTTTTGAAGCCGATCACTTGGGCGTTGCAGGAGGACGACACGCACCCCTATTACTTTGGAGCGTGTACCCTGACCTGCACGGCACCTGCCATGACGCAGGATGAACAGTTAAAGGAGTACCTATGACCAAGAAACAGGAGCAGGCCGCCGAGGCGGCCACCACCCCGGAGATCACCGGGGAAACCGAAGCAAAGATCGAACACAAGACCCCGTGCGTTTACTGCGGGCCGAGCGTGCGCGGCGTGGCACGGCAGTACACCGTGTACGCCAGCGGCAACACCCCGGCGGCGCTGGACGAGTTTGTGAAGCAGCACCCGGCGGCCAAGAACCTGCTTGTGCCGGTGGAACGCTTTGCACAGACGCGCAAGGCACTGGAAACGGCAGGAACGGCGGAAAGCATTTTGTACAACAAGATCAAAAACGAACTGTAAGGAGGAACAACCGATATGGCTACATACAAACATGGCGTATATACCAGCGAACAGGCCACCAGTATGACCGCCCCCGTGACCGGCACCGCCGGTTTGCAGGTGGTTGTGGGCACCGCGCCCGTGAATATGCTGGAACACCCGGAGCAGGCCGTGAATACCCCGCTGCTGGCGTACAACTACAAGGAGGCTGTGGCCGCCGTGGGCTACCATGACGACTTTGCCGCCTATACCCTGTGCGAGAGTATCAGCGCGGCGTTCAGCGTTGTGGGCACCGGCCCGCTGGTGCTTATCAATGTGCTTGACCCCGCCAAGCACACGGCAGACATTGCCGAAACCACCGTGCAGGTGAACAGCGGAGTGGCCGTGCTGGATGTGGTGGGTGTGCTGCTGGACAAGCTGACCGTGAAAAGCGGCAGCACTGCCCTGACCCGCGACACCGACTACACGGCCAGCTTTAACAACGACGGCACCCTGAACATTGTGCCGCTGGCAGGCGGCAAGGCAGCCAGTGCCACTACCCTGACCGTGACAGGCAAGAAACTTGACCCCCGCAAGGTTAAGGCCGCCGACATTGTGGGCGGCGTAGACGCAGCCACAGGCAAGGAAACCGGCCTTGAAGTGGTGCGGCAGATTTACCCCAAGTTGTCCATGACGCCGGGCATTCTGCTGGCACCGCGCTTTAGCATGGACGCCACCGTGGCCGCCGCCCTGCAGGCCAAGACCAAGGAGATCAACGGCGTGTTCAAGGCTGTGTGCATTGTGGACATTGACAGCACTGCAAGCGGCGCTACCAAATACACCGATGTGAAGCAGCGCAAGGAGGCGCAGGCCGTGAGCGACGCGAACGCCTATGCTGTGTGGCCCTGCGCCAAGGTGGGCGAGGTGGTTTACAGCGGCAGCGCACTGGCCGCCGCCCTGACCGCCTACACTGACGCGGTGAACGCAGACACCCCGAATGTAAGCCCGTCCAACAAGACGCTGGCGATCAGCGCCGCCTGCCTTGCGGACGGCACCGAGGTTGTGCTTGACCAAGAGCAGGCCAACACCGTGAACGGCTTTGGCGTTGCCACTTTCCTGAACATGAGCGGTTTCCGCCTGTGGGGCAACAACACCGCCGCATACCCCGGCAATACCGACCCGAAAGACAGATGGTTCAGTGTGCGGCGCTTCCTTTCTTGGGCGGCGAACAGCTTTATCCTGACCTACTTTTCCAAGGTGGACAGCCCCGCCAACAAGCGGTTGATCGAGGCTATTGTGGACAGCGAGAATGTGCGCGGCAACGGCTTTGTGGCCCGTGGCGTGTGCGCCCGCTATGAGGTGATCTACGACGAGGCGGAGAACACCACTGCCGACCTGCTGGATGGCAAGATCACTTTCCACCAGTATATCACCCCCTACACCCCGGCGGAGGACATCGAGGATGTTATCGAGTTTGACCCGGACGCACTGACCACGGCTTTGAGCTGATAAAGGAGGTACAGAGCTATGATTAGCAACAATTATATCCCGGAGAAAATCAACGACGCGAACGCCTACCTTGACGGTACGCGGATGATCGGCGTTGCCGCCAGCGTTGACCTGCCGGAGATCAACATGAAAACCGGCACCGTGGAGGGCTTTGGTATCGGCGGTGAGGTGGACAGCCCCACTATCGGCCAGTGGGAGAGCTTTGAACAGGTGGTGCAGTTTAACACGCTGTATTCCAGCGCGGTTGATATGCTTAGCCCCATGAGCGTGGTAAACCTGACTTTCCGCGCAGCGCAGCAGGTGTACGACAAGAGCGGCGGCTATGACTTTAAGGGCCTGCGCGTGGTCGAGATGGCCCGCGTGAAGAAGTTCAAGCCCGGCAAGATCGAAAAGAGCGAGGGCATGGAGGCCGAAGTCACGGTTGAAGTGACCTATATTATGATCGAGGTTGACGGTGAGCAGCTTATCGAAATCGACAAGCTGAACGGCGTTTACAAGGTCAAGGGTGTGGATATGCTGGCAAAGGTGCGCAGCCTGATCTAACCCAAACAACCCCAAGAGCATGAACCCGCCCCCGGAATGAGCCGGAGGCGGGTATGCTTTTATTTTTGAGAAGCACTGACACACTGAAAAGGAGCTGTACATTATGGCAGAAGAAAAGAATATGACCGTGGCAACCGAGGAAAAAACCGAGGCGACAGCACCCAAGACCGAAAACCAGTACCTTTTGAAGCTGAACCGCCCTTATGTTTTTGAGGGCAAGGAGTATGCGGAGATTGACCTTGCCGGGCTGGACAAGCTGACCGTGCAGGACGCAATCAACGCGCAGAGGCAGCTTTTCAATGAGAGGGAGCCTGCCGCCATGCTGCTGTGCGAAACCACCACCGCCTTTGTGCGCATTTTGGCTGCCAAGGCCACCGGCCTGCCGATTGAGTTTTTCAAGTTGGCACCGCGCAGCGTTTCCCGCAGAATCTACGGCATGGTGATGGGGTACATGAATGTGGACAGCAACACCGAGAACCACATTATGCGGCTGGAAAAGCCCTACTACTTTGAGGGCAAGCAGTACACGGAGATTGACCTGAACGGCGTTGCCGACCTGAACAGCCTGAACGAGAGCGCAGCGGAAAACCGCCTGACCCGCGCGGGCTTTATGGTGACGGATACCAGCTACAACTACCTGTACGCCTGTATCCTTGCCGGAATGGCAACGGGCTTGCCGGAGGAGTTCTTTACCGGGCTGCCGCTGTACGAAGTGCTGAAAATTAAAAACGCCGTGAACGACGCGGGTTTTTTCGAGTAAAGGGCGGTGCGAAAGCATTACGCAAGGCCGCCATACGCCTTGCCGCTGTGACGCGGACAGGCGTTGATTTTTACCTGAATTTGCCGACCCGTGAGTTCGCCAAGCTGAACGACGAGGTGGCGGAGGAATGGCGACGAGCAAAACATTAGAGCTTAGTATCAAGATTGCGGGCCGGATGGACAAAAGCCTGACGGCGGCGATCAACGGTACACAAAGCAAAATTGGCAGTTTAACCAAGAGCATAAGCAACATTGGCACCGTCGGCCTTGCCACTATGGGCGCGGTTGCCACTGCCGCAGCGGTGGGCATTGCGGGCTGCACCAAGGAGGCACAGGCGCTTGAAAGCGCCATGGCCCCCGTGGTGCGCTATGTGGACGGCTTGGCGGACGCCAGCGGTGCGGTGAGTGACGCGATTGCCGACAACGGCAAGACCTTTAAGCAGAACTACGGCGCACTGAAAACCTACATTCAAGACCTTAGTACCGAGATACCGCGAACCACCGACCAGCTAACGGCCATGAGCGCCGCGCTGGGACAATCGGGCATTGGGGTAGACCAGCAGCTAACAACGGGGTATCTGCGTGATACTGCTGTGACCGCAACGGCAATGGACTTGGACGACCAAACCGCCGGTAACTATGTGGCAAAGTGGGAGGCCAGCTTCAACTTTGACCACAAACAGGTTATGACCCTGTTAGACCAAATCAACTACCTTGGTGCCCATAACGCAACCACGGCAGGAGAAATTGCACAGAGCGTGAACAGCGCGGCGTCGATGGGCCAGATTGCAGGCGTTGACCCGGCGGCTACTGCCGCTATGGCAACGGCCATGCAGGCTACCGGCGTTGCCACTGACCGGGTAGGCACGAGCATTTCCCGCATTTACACCAATTTGAGCAAGGGCAGCAACGCTACCAAGGCCCAAAAGGAAATGTGGGAGGAGCTGGGCTTTACCGCCGAGGGCATAGCCAAGAGTATGCAGACCGACGGCGTGGGCACTTTGAAAGAAGTTTTTACCGCTTTGCAGGATATGCCGGACGAACGCAAGGTTGCTGCACTTAGCACCCTGTTTGGGCAGTGGGCCATTGAGGGCGGCGCAAAGATCACAAACAATTTAGGCGCTTACGAAAAGGCGCTTGCAATGGTGAGCGACCCAAGCCTGTACACCGGAAGTATGGAGCGGGAGTTTATTATTCAGGCCAGCACCAGCGAAAGCATTGACACGATGGTGAAAAACTCCGTGACAGCGCTAAAGCAGGACATTGGCACGGAGTTTTTGCCCGTGAAGAAAACCTTGTCGCTGGCTGTGATCGACCTGATGAACGGTGTGCGTAAGGATATGCCGCAGCTGCAAACGCTGGCCGGAACGCTGGCCGACCTGTTGAGCGCTGGTATTTCCAAGCTGGGCGACGCGCTGCAAGCAGCCCTGCCCTATGTGCAAAAGACGCTGGACTATGTAGCAGACAACGGGCCGCAGGTGGCCGGAATCCTTGGCGGGTTGGCCGGAACCTTTGCGGCCATGAAGTTTGCGCCGCTGGCCGGGAATCTTTTGGAGGGAGCCGGGAACCTGCTGTTTGGTGAGAGCGGCGGGCTTGGCGTGGCGGCGGGCGGCAGCGAGAGAAGCGGCGGCCTGCTGGGCGCGGTGGGCAGTTTGTTCACCGGCGGACAGAAGTTTGCGGGCAATGCCGTTGGCACGATCAGCAATGTGGCCGAGGCCGCAGGCGTTGGCGCGACAATGGCAAACTCCAACATGACACGGACGCAGTGGGGAGCCGTTACCAGTAACGGGAGCGGCAGCTTTATGCAGCGGTTGGAGAACAGCGCCATTGGTGCTTACTTTGGCATTAAAAACCGTGGAACACTGACCAACCAAAAGGGCACCGACTACAAGTTTATGCAGGGCCTTATGGGCGTGGCCGGGCAGATCACCGACGCAAAGCAAGGCGGCGGACTGCTGGGTATGGCAAAAAACGCTGTGACGAGCAGCCCCATAGGGCAGTATTTTGGCGGAATCCGCGCGGCAGCCGGGAATGTGGCGAATACCACCATCGGCAGCAAGATCGTAGGTTTCGGCAAGGGCACCATTGGTGTGAGCAAAGAAATCCTTGCGGGCATTGCGGGGCCGGAGGGCTTGGGTTTGACCAACCTTGTGAGCGGTGCCAAGGGGCTTGCACAGAACGGTGCTGGCTGGGTGGCCGGAAAAGCCGGGAATGCGATCTCCACCGTAGCGAACAGCGGCGTGGGGCAGGCAATCGGCGGCGCGGCGGGCAAGGTTGGCGGCGTGGCAAAGGGCGTGGTGAGCGTTGGCTCTAATGCCTTGGGTGCGCTGGGCAACTTTGCCGGAGCCGGGGCCGGACTGCTGGGCAGCGTTTGGGGGCCGGTGGCAGGAGGCTTTGGCAGCCTGTTTGCCGGGGCAGCCCCGGTAATTGCTGCAATCAGCGGCATTATTGCCGTGGTAAGCATTTTGGGCGACCACTTGGAGGACATACGCGGCATAGTCGTGAATGTGTTTGGTGAAACCGGTGGGCAGGTATTTGATGTGTTCACCGGCAAGCTGCAAGGCGTGGCCGACTTTGTGACGGGGCTTTTTAGCGAGGGCGGCGTGGCCGCTGCGCTGGCCCCCTTGCAGAACACGATCACAAACCTGTTTGGCGAGAACGCAGGCGCGGCCTTTGGCGGCGTGGTGACTATCCTGCAATCCATCATGGGTGTGGTTGGGCAGATCGTGACCTTTGCGACTGGCACGGTCAAGCCGATCATACAGGATGTATTTGCCTTTATCACGGGTACAGTGCTGCCCATTATTTTGCAGACCTTTACGGCGGCAGCGCCGACGATAGCCAGCATAATTACAAACCTTGGCAGTGCGGTTATGACGGGTATGCAGATCATTGGCAGCGCCATTCAAGTGGCAATGCCGATCATACAGGGCATTATTACCGTGATTATGACCATTGGCAGCGTGGTTGTGCCCGCACTGCTGGCCGGGTTTGAATCGTTCAGCGCGGGAATCAGTGCGGTTATGAGCGCGATTCAGGGTATCTTCCAAGGCTTGATTACTTTTATTACCGGGGTGTTCTCCGGCAGTTGGAGCCAAGCGTGGGAAGGAATCAAGCAGATTTTCGGTTCTGCTTTCGACGGACTGGTGGCGCTGTGCAAAACGCCGCTGAACGCCGTTATTGCAATCATCAACAAGGCGATTTCCGGCATAAACGGTTTGGGCCTGACTATCCCGGAATGGGTGCCCATACTTGGCGGCAAGAGTTTTTCCATCAATATCCCGGCCTTACCCATGTTGGCAAAGGGCGGCTTTACGGACGGCGTTTCTATCGCCGGTGAAGCCGGAACCGAGGCAGTAATCAGTTTCCAGCGCGGAGTACGCAGCGACAACATCAACACTTGGACGCAGGCGGGCCGTATGCTGGGGGTGAGCGGAGAGCAGGCCGCCGTGGCGGCAGGCGTACCGTATGCCGACGGCGGCGGTGCGGTGGAACTGGCGACCCTTGACGCAACACAGGACAACAACGCCGTGGAGCTGCAAGAAATCGACACCGGCAAGCCGCAGCCGGAACAGGACGGCGGCGGAACCCCGGACGGCGGCGGGCAGGTTGTATTTGCGCCGCAGATCACCGTGCAGGGCAACGCTGACCGGGCTGTACTGGAAAGCGTTTTGGACGACGCGCAGCAGCGGTTTGAACTTTGGTACGAACAAATGATGCGCCGAAAGGCGCGGACGGCCTACTGACAGGAGAAACGATATGGCATACACAACAAAGAGCGGTGACACTTGGGATGTGATTGCAAAGCAGGTGTACGGCAGTGAATACCATGCGGACATTCTGATGGCGGCCAACCCGCAGCAGATCGACACGTTCCTTTTTGAGGCCGGGGTGGTGCTTGCCACCCCGGTTTTGGAGGAGGAGCGCGACGGACTGCTGCCACCGTGGAAGTATGAGGCAAGCTATGAATAACGGCAGACGGGTTGAATTGGATGTAACCTACAACAATGCCCCATTTGCCGGGCAGGTAGGCGCGGAGATCGAGAGCCTGACCTATGTTGACAATGCCGCCGACGACAGCGACAGCATAGACATTACGCTGGACGCACAGGACAGTAAATGGCTGCACGGCTGGCTGCCGGAGGAGGGCGCGACCCTGCGCCCGCGCATTATCGGGCGGGATTGGAACGGCCCCGGTGACACCCATGTGATGGAGTGCGGGCTATTTATCCTTGACGATGTGGCTTACCAAGACGCGCCGACCACTTTACAGGTGGGCGGTGTGAGCAAGCCGAGCGACACCGATTTTAGCGAGTTGGAGCGGGAAACCATTTGGAAGAACACCTCCATAAAGCGAATTGGGGAAAGCATTGCCGGGCGGTACGGGCTGGGGTTCACCTATGACGCAGACGATTACGACATAGAGTGCGACGAACAGGACGGCACCGACAGCAGCTACTACAACACCCTTTGCAAAAACTACGGTCTGATCTTAAAAGTGTACGCAAAGCGGCTGTGGGTATATGACAGGGAGCGCTACAAAGGCAAACGAGCCGTGCAGGACTTTGACCGCACGAACATTATACCCGGCAGCTTGAGTTACAACACGACCCTGTCCGGCACCTATACGGGCGGGTATTTTACCTACACCGACGCCGACAAGGACTTGGACATTGTGTGCAGCGTGGGCGGCGGAAACCACACCAAGAATGTGAACCGCCGTGCCACCAGCGTTTTTGACGCAAGCGTACAGCTTTGCGCCGAGATCAACAATGCCAACCACGGCAGGGTGAAGCTGAAATTTTCCGTTATGGGCAACTGGGGCGTGAGCGCCGGAAACAACCTGCGCCTGACCGGGTACGGGGACGGCCTGAACGGAGGAATCAACGGCAAATACTTTGTGGACAAGGTGACGCACAAGTACACCAAGAGCGGCGGCTTTGTGACCAGCTTTGAGTGCAGCGGTATTTTTGACCCGTTCCATTACTGGGATGTGGGCGGACATATCGAATACCACCAAAGCGAGGACAGCAGCAGCGAAAGCTACAACAGCGCCTACGAAACCACCAGCCCGGCGGCCAATGCGGCCAGCGCGGCGGCGGGCGCAACGGCGGGCGCGGCGGTGACGCTGACCAAGGCACCGTTCTATTACACCAGCGTTGCCCCGAAGCCGAGCTGCTACAAGAGCGGCACATTCTATTTCTATGACGGTATTTTGGTGAATAACCGATACCGCATTACCAACACCGCCGCAAGGTGCGGCAAGCTGCCCGTGGGCAAGAATGTTACCGGCTGGGTGCCCGCCAGCTATTGCAACGGCGGCGGGATTACGACGAAGTGAGGAGGCGCAGCATTGGCAAGCACCAACAGAACCGGGCGCGTGAGTGCCATTGACTACGAGGCCGGAACTTACGAAGTGACCTACTTTGACCGGGGCAAGAGTGTGACCCGGCAGATAAACGCCATGAGCAACGGCGAATACAAAATGCCCTGCGTGGGGCAGGTCGTGAGTGTTGCCCACAACAGTAACGGCACGGCGGCGGGCACCACCACCGGCACGGTTTGGAACAAGACCAACAAACCAGCGGAGGGCTACAAGGGCCTGTACCGCAAGGAATACGGCACCAGCCGCAAGGGACAGGCATACAGCCGGTACGATGAGAACACAGGCGTGTACACGCAGTATGTGGACAAGCGCACCGGGCGCACCTGCAACGGTGAAATTTTCGACGAGGCGAAAGGCCCGGTAAGCGTAATTGCGGGCGGGCAGTTGCAGCTAAAAAGCAGCGGTGCCAGCGCCAGCATACAGGCCAAAACGGGCATGGGCATTGTAGCCGGAACCACCGTAGCCATTGAAGCGGGCACCTTTATGAGCTTGGAGGCCACCGGCGCTATGAGCATATCGGCGGGCGGCGACTTCAAGTTTAATATTGGCGGCGACAGCGAGGAAAAGCGCAAGGGCACCACCAAGCAAGAATACCTTGACAATGTGGAACAGGAAGTGACCGGGGATGTAAAGCAGACCTTGACGGGGAACTTGGAGCAAGAAGTGACCGGGGATGTGTTGCAGACCATAACGGGCACCGTGACCCGCAATGTGACCGGGGATGTGACCCTTAACATAAACGGGGCCAGCATTACGATCAGCGCGGGCGGCGACATAAGCATTACCAGCCCGACCAAGGTTGAAGTTAGTGCGCCGATCTTGAACGCCGAGGGTGCCAGCGGTGATGTGAAAGTGCAGAGTATCAGCCTTGTACAGCACAAGCACACCAGCGCCGCACCGGGCAGCGAGAGCAGCCAGCCGTTACCGTAAGGAGGTGCCAGATGGCAATAGGCAGTTTTATGGGCCGCGTGTTCACCGTGAGCCACACAAAGATTTTTACCCCCAGCAACCTGAAAGGCAGCACGGGGAGCGACTGGGCAACACACGAAGTCGTGGGCGGCAAGGCCCGCAGCGAGTGGGTAGGCCCGAAACTGAAAAGCTATACATTCGACCTTTTACTGCGGGCGCAGGACGGTGTGCCACCGCGCAGTACGCTTGATTATTTCCAGCGTATGGCGGAGAGCAGCGCCGTGGACTGGTTTGTGGTGGGCGGGGTTCCACTTTCGCCCTACCCGTTCAAGATCACGGACATAAGCGAAACATGGGACGCCGTGCTGCAAGGCGGTGTGCTGGTGGAATGTAAAGTGAGCCTGACCATTGAAGAATACCTGTAAGGAGGGCTGGGTGTGATTTTGGCAGACAGCCCGGTTATTGAGATTGCCGCCGGTACGGTGAACGACAGCACGGCGCAGGAGGTTTACCGCAACCTGCAAGTGCTGTATGGCACCCACACCGGGGAACAGGCTTTAGACCGGGATTTTGGCATTGACATAAGCACAACCGACTACCCGCAGGAGAGCGCCCAAGCGCTGCTTGCGGCGGAGTATGTGCGCAAAACCAAGATGTATGAGCCGAGGGCGCGGGTGGTGCGCGTTGAATGGACGGACAGCAAAGCTCACGACGGCAACATGACCCCAAAGGTGGTGATTGATCTTGTCTAATATCAGTGAACTGGCGAATGTGCCACAGATCAGTTTTATTGAAAACATGACCCTGCAGGAAACCGAGGAGCAGTTAAAGGCCGAGTACGCCCGGATTTACCGGGAGCAGACCGGCAAGGAACTGGTGCTTGGGGAGGCTGACGCCAAGACCCTGCTGCTGAAAGCGTTTGCCCTGATCGAATACCAAACCATGCAGTACGCAGACATTAAGGGACAGGCAGAGCTTTTGAAAACCAGCACCGGCGAGGCACTGGACGCGCTGGTGGCGCTGCTGGGTCTGACACGGCAGGAAAGCAAAAAGGCAACGGCCAAGGAACGCTTTATGCTGGCAGAGGCACGAGCCGACACCGTGGCGGTGCCCGCCGGTACGCGGGTGAAAACGCAGGGCGGGCAGTATTTTAATACGCTGGACTATGCGGAGATACCGCCCGGCGTAACCTATGTGGACACCATCGTGCAGGCGGAGGAGGCCGGAGCGGAGAGCAGCGGCATACTGACCGGGGAAATCAACATCCTTGTTGACCCTATCCCGTACATAGCCAGCGTAAGCAATGTGGACGAAAGCACCGGCGGCCTTGATGTGGAGGGCGACGACAGCCTGACCGAGCGGGCCTACTTGGCACCGAGCCGGTTTAGCTGCGCCGGGCCGCGCGACGCCTACGAATACCATGTGCGGGAATGGCGCAGTGATGTGACGGATGTGCAGATCACCAGCCCGGAGCCGTGTGTGATTGCCATTTACTTTGTGATGGAGGGCGGGCGGCTGCCGAACGCCACGGAGCGGGAGGAGCTGGCCGAGTATATCAGCGGCGAGAACCTGCGCCCGCTGTGCGACAAGGTGGTGTGCGTGGAGCCGGAGGAGGTGCCATACAACATAGCGTTTACCTACTGGATTGGCGACGGCGACCAGCGAAGCGCCGGAACCATACAGGAAAAGGTGACGGCGGCGGTGCAGAGCTACCAAAGCTGGCAGCGGCACCTTGGGCGAGATATTAACCCCACGGAGCTGATCGCCAAAATCCGCGAGGCAGGGGCCAAGCGTGTGAAGCTGACCGCCCCGGCGGATATTGTGATAGGCAAAACGCAACTGCCGAAATGCACCGGGCAGACCGTGACATACGGAGGGCTGGAAGATGATTAAAGACCTGCGGGACGCCCGCCTTGTGGACGCTGTGCCCCGCGTGGTTGCCGGGCAGGACTGGGTGCGGGCGCTTAGCGAGGCAGTGGGTGTGCTGCACGAAAGAACGCTGCGCTATATCGACGACAGCCAAATTTACACAAGCCTTGACACCGCCACCGAACCCGTGCTTGACGCGCTGGCGATCAACTGGAAAGTGGACTGGTACGACACCGGGTACAGCGTAGAGCAAAAGCGCCGCATTATCAAGACAGCCCTGACGGTACGCCGCCTAATGGGCACTGTGGGCGCGGTAAAGCTGCAAGCCGACGCCATTTACCCCGGCACTATGCTGGAAGAATGGTTCGAGTACGGCGGGCAGCCGGGCACTTTCCGCCTGTATATCAATGTGACAGACACAACGGAGGAACACCCGGCCATTATTTACAGCCCGGCGGAAATGGAGCGCCGCCTTATTACCGCGAAACGGTGGAGCGCCCACCTTGAAAGCCTTAGCTACATGGTGCGCCACACGCTGGCTACCGGGTGCAGGGTGGACAAGTGGGCATACACCGTGCCGGAGTGCGGCACGATCTACTGCGGCGTGTGGTGGATGCCTGCCACTTTGGGTTATACGGCACACCATGCGCTGTTGACAGGCGGCCAGCCGGGAGCGTTTGCTGTAAGCCCGGAGTTTACCGGCACACTGCCCGTTCCGGCGACGGTGGGCTATTCAGTTTGCGGGGCGCTGCGGAGCGGTGGAGTTGCAACCGGCTACACCGCAAGCCCTGAATTTGCAGGCACATTGCCGGAGGAGGCACAGCATGGAAACTGAAAAGGCTAACGGCCAGTACGGAAAGCAAAACCCGCTGTTTATGTACCAAGGAACGGCGGGCTATTCTATCCGTGCAGAGCTGCACGGGAGCAAGGGCGGCGTGGAGGCCGCCGAAGCATTTACAGCCGTACCGTCCGCCAGCGGGCAAGACCGCTGCGGTACGATGCCATAAACAACCGGGAAAGGAGGAAAACCGAACATGGCGTTTTTTACCGACAAATTTCTGAATGACCGACGGGAAGAACTGCTGCGCAGCGTTGACAGGTTCCAATACCAGTTGAACGGCGGGGCATGGCAGACCGGCACCGTGAACAGCAAGGAAATCATCGGCACGAATGTGGTCGTGTTTGTGAATGTACCAAATTTCGGGCAGGCCGACACGATCACGGGCGTAAGGGTGTACGACATCAACGGCGCACTGGCCGGACAGCAGAGTATCAGCCTGAAACGCACCAGCCTGAATGTGGCGCTGCTGCGCTTTACATTCCCGCTGATCGAAACCGAGGAGTAAAAGAGAGGAGGACAAACCCATGGCTTATGACCGCAGTTATTGGAAAGACCATGTAACTGACCAGAGCGGCGAGGTTATCCAGCAGGGCACCTTGCTTGACCAGCAGCATTTTAACAATATGGAGCTGGGCATTTCCGACATGACCCTTGCCGGGGCAATTATGCAGTTTAAGGCGGTGCAGGACGGTTATAACTACGCCGACGAGATGCACACGGCCACGCTGGCGCAGACAGGCAGCAAGTGGCCGTTTAACAACACGCCCACCACCATTGCCCTTGCGCAGCTGCGCGAAAGCACCAATTACGGCGTGGAGGTAACAGTGCTGGCGTACAGCGGCGGCAGGCTGGGCAATATCCGGGTGACTGACCGTGCCCGCAACGGCTTTAAGCTGGTGCATGACGGCAGTGCCACCACCGTGAAAGTGCAGATCAGAGTGACGGGCGGCATGACCGACCCGGAACCCACCGAGTAAAGGAGGATAAGAGCATGAAGATCATCGAGAAAAACGAGGGCAAGAAGATCAACTACAACCTGACCGGCACAAAGCTGGACTTTGCGGACGGTGCGCTGACCCTTGACCTTGCCCGCTACCAGCAGGACGACCCCGTGACCCGCGACATTATGGTGGACAGCGAGGGCTATTTGACCACCGGGCGCGGCCTGTACTACGCGGCACAGGTGGAAATCCCTGCGCGGAAGTACACCGAAACCGTGACCACGGCACAGGAAACCGACGCGCAGGCCGAGGGCGGTGAGAACACCGAGGGCATGAGCCGTGAAACCGTGACCCGCACCCCGGAGCCGCTGGACACCGAGGATGTGACCCTGTACCTGTTTGCCATTGATGGCATTATGATTCACTGATAAAGGAGGACGAACCTATGGCTAATTTTGATATGGCTGAACTGGCCCTGAAAAGCGTTTGCCCCAACAACGCCATGAAGTACGACGACAAGGAAATGCCGAGCGTTATGGTGTTCATTCCGAAATTCCGCCTGTGTGATGTGCTTTCTACCGCCGACACCAGCGTACACCCCGCGTTCAGGGTGAACGGCGTGGAGATCAACGGATTTTGGGTGGGCAAGTATCAGACCAGCCACTACAACGGCAGAGCGTACAGCCTGCCCGGCGAGAACCCGGCCAACACGGCGGGCCTTGATACCTTTGTGAGCTACAACCGCGCCAAGGGCGGCAAGTTCCATGAGATCACCTGCGCGGAGTGGGCAGCCATTGCCCTGTGGTGCCACAAGGCGGGCAAGGAACCCTACGGCAACAACAACTACGGCAAGGACACCCGCGAAAGCCTGTACCGCGCAATCCCCACCAGCAAGGACAACGACAAGACCGGGCGCGTTGCCACCGGCACCGGCCCTGTTACTTGGAGCCATGACGGCACCTTGGAGGGTATTTGGGATTTGAACGGCAATGTGTGGGAGTGGTGCGCCGGACTGCGCCTTGTGAAAGGCGAGGTACAGGTGATTGCCGACAACAACGCCGCCGCGCCCACTTGTGACATGAGCGCCAGCAGCGCTGCATGGAAAGCTATTTCCGCCGCCACCGGTGAGCTGGTGGCCCCGGACGGCAACGGTACCACGCAGGGCACCGTGAAGCTGGACTTTATCAGCGGCAAATGGACTTACAGCACCACTATTGCCCACACCACCGGCGCGAATGGTTGCAGTTTTAAGGATGTTGCCTGCGACAGCAGCATTGGCGCTGCGGCAAAGCTGCTGCTTCAGGCGCTTGCCATGCTGCCAGACGCTGCGCTGACGGGTGACGGCATTGACGCCACCTACGGCGGCGACTATTTCTACATCAACAACGCCGAGGCCGAGCGGTGCCTGATTCGCGGTGGCGGCTGGCTCAATGGCGGCTACGCTGGGGTGTTCAGTTCCGACCTGTTCAGCCCGCGCTCCAATGCCAACGGCAGCCTCGGGGGCCGTTCCGCTTTTTACGAATAACTGTACACTGCGCCCTGAAACACTGAACGCCGAACGATAGTGAGGCGGTAAGCAGGACAAGCCCACACACAGAAACGGGAACAACGCCCCGCGCTGTGCGCGGGCAAATTTTTTGGGGCTTATGGCAGGCGCAATGCGCCGGGTGGGTTTGGGGGAAATTTTGGAGGAGGTGAACAAGCTATGCAGAGCGAAATGCCCGCGCCGGGCAGCTATGAACCGTTCCGCCTGAAAGAGAAAATTGGGGAAATGATGAAGTACGGCAGACCACTTACCAAGAATTTTAGCCGGAAAGATCGTGACCTTGCGGATGATATGCGGGTTTCCATGCTGAAAATGTACCATTTGGCCGTTGAGCTGGAAAAGAAATACTACCGCAAGACTACCGCGCAGGAGCTTGATGTTGAACTGGAATGGCTGCGCAATCTGGTGAGGATGGCGGCAGACAAAGACCTTTGCGGTGCGAAGTTTGCCCCGCCGCTGTCCATGCACCAGTACGAAACATGGGCAAGGTACAATACAGAAATCGGCTGCTTGCTGGGCAAGTATATTGCCAGCGTGAAAAAGTAGCTGTTTTTCTTTGGGAACGGGCCATTTACGGTGCCTGATTCGCGGTGGCAACTGGAACAATGGCGGCAACGCTGGGGTGTTCAATTCCAACCTGAACAACCCGCGCTCCAATGCCAACGGCAACATCGGGGGCCGTTCCGCTTTTCGTCTGTTAAATGCCAATTTAGGGCGGTGGTTCTGCGCCGCAAGGGGGCTGTGGCCTACGGGGTACAGCAGGAAGTGCAGACTAAAAGGGGCCTGTTTCCGTTCCCGCTTAGACAGGGCGGGAAAAAATTTGTATTGCCGTGGAGGCGGAAACGCCACACACGGCTTGGAGAGATCATTGGATGAAACGCTGTCAGCAAGAAATGACGGTGATTCAAAACGCTTGGCCGGTGGTGTGCAATTTTGGTTGGCTGATTGAGGCCGACAGGAACGCCCGCAAGGGCAAGCGATACCGCGCCGAGGTTTTGAATTTTACCGCGCGGCTTGAAGATAATTTGTTCGTCATACAGCAAGGTATGATGAACGGCAGCTATGTGCTGGGGCCGTACCGCAAGCTGTGGGTGTATGTGCCCAAGAAGCGGCTGGTGATGGCGCTGGACTACCCGGACAGAATTGTGCAATGGAGCCTGTACCTGTATTTGAATCCGATCTATGACAGGCTTTTTATTGAGGATTCCTACGCTTGCCGAAAGAACAAGGGTAGCCACAAGGCAGCCAAGCGCCTGCAATACTGGATGTGCCAAGTGCAGCGCAAGCCGGGGCCGGGCTGGTACTGCCTGAAACTGGACATAAGCAAATACTTTTACCGGGTGAGCCACGAAAAGCTGCTGGCGATCTTGGAGCGGCGGGTGAAAGACCCTGCCATGATGGCGTTTATACGGGGCGTGGTGAACAGCAGAGCAGAGCCGTTCGGCCTGCCGCGCTGGCGGACACCGCAGGACACGCCGCCGGAAGAATGGCTGTACGAAGTGGGTATGCCGATAGGCAACCTGACGAGCCAACTATTTGCGAACATCTACTTAAACGAGCTTGACCAGTATTGCAAGCACAAGCTGAAAATCCATTACTATATCCGCTACATGGATGATGTAATCATCTTGTGGCAGGACAAGGAAACCTTGCACCGCTGGAAAGCGGCGGTGGAAACTTTCTTGCGGGAAGAACTGGCGCTTGATTTGAACAGCAAGACCAGCATACGCCCGGTGCGCCAAGGGGTTGAATTTGTTGGTGTGCGGATATGGCCCACCCACATGAAGCTGCGGAAAAGCACCGTGCGCCGCATAAAGCGGGAGGTGCGCAAGATCAGTGCTTTGTATGCTGCTGGCGATATGACACGGCAGGACTTTTACCGGCGCGTTGCCAGCATTAGGGGGTTGCTAAAGCACACAGAGAGCGCAAGCCTGCGGTGGCGGCTGAACGAGATTTACCGGGCGGAACTGGAAAAGGCCAAACAAAAACAACTGCGAGAGGAGGCACAGCATGAGCCATTTGCAGATCATAGCGGAGTTGGAAACGGTGACAGAAATGCAGGCACGGGTTATCAAGATCATGGCAACCCGGCTTGCAGAGCTGGGTGACACCGTGACCGGGCGTGACGAGATTGCGCAGGCCGACAAGGCATACCGCGACGCCATAGGCGGCGACGAGTGGCCGGACTGGGCGGAGAAAGGAGGAGAGGACGATGGAGAACCCTATCACACGGGCGGAGCATGAGGAGTTCCGCCGCCGCTTGGAGGAGGAGAACAAGCGGCAGGACGCCCGCATTGGTATTTTGGAGGACAGTGTGCAGCAGATCGGCGCGTTGGCAACCAGCGTGGAAAAACTGGCCTTAAGTATGCAAAGTATGCTGAAAGAGCAGGAAAAGCAGGGCAAACGGCTGGAAGTGTTGGAGGGCCGCGACGGCGAGAAGTGGCGCAAGGTCATGGGCTACATTGCCACGGCGATTGTGGGCGTTGTGCTTGGCTACCTGTTTAAGCAGATCGGTATGTGAGGAGGCGTGGGAATGTGAAGAATAGCGTTGAAAGTGTTGAAAACGCCGCAGAGAAAACGGAACGCCGGAACATCAAGGTTATGGATTTGATCTTGGTGATCGTCGGCGTTTCTCTGCTGGTGTTCACCATTGTTATGATTCAACTTTTCAAGGTATACGGCACGGTGCCGGACACCTTGATTACCTGCGTTTTTGCTACCCTTGGCGGCGAGTGCGGCATTATGGGCTGGATTAAGACAACCAAAGACCGCAACCGAGAACGGAAGTGGGAACAGGAGGACAAGCAGGAGGCAAAGGCCGAGGCGGCGGAGGTGCCGCCCGGCGATATGCCCAGCGCATAATGCGTAAACAGAAAACCACGGAGGGCTGCGGGTGCGGCCCTCTCTCTTTTTCGGAGGAAACCGTATGGAACAAAGAAAATTTCTCGCAATGGTGGGGCCGCTGGCACAGGCCGATATGCAGAAAAGCGGAATCCTTGCCAGCCTGACCATTGCGCAGGCAATCTTGGAAAGCGGCTGGGGAACATCGGAGCTTGCCACCAAGGCCAACGCCCTGTTTGGCATTAAGGCTGACGCGCGGTGGAGCGGGAAAGCGTACAGCAAGGACACCAAGGAGTGTTACGACGGCGCAACCTACACCACCATTACCGCGCTGTTCCGTGCCTATGACAGTTGGGCAGAAAGCGTTGCCGACCATAGCGCGTTTTTGTTGGCGAACAAGCGGTATGCGGCAGTGGTTGGCGAGCGCGACTACAAGGTGGCCTGCAAAGCGATCAAGGCGGCGGGCTATGCCACCGACCCCGGCTACCCGCAAAAGCTGATTGGGTTGATTGAGAAATACGGCTTGACCGTGTACGACGGAAAGGCGGAACAGGAGGACAAAACGAGTATGAATATCAGCATTACCAAGAAAACCAGTACCCACAACACCACGGCGGCAGCAGGCCGCGCAATCCGGTACATCGTTGTGCATTACACCGCTGGTGTGACCTCTAAGCCGGGCAGCGCGGCGGGCACGGCCTCTTACTTTGGCGGCACCTCTAAGCAGGTTTCGGCGGACTTTATCGTGGACGACGGCGGCGCGGTGCAGTACAACGGCGATATTCGCAACCGCTACACTTGGCACTGCGGCGGCGGAAAGTACAATACCAAGGGCGGTGCTTACTACGGCAAGGCCACGAACCGCAACACCATTGGCATTGAGGTATGCTCTACCAATGACACCGGCAAAATGACTGTTGCCAACGACAGCCATTGGCGCTTTACCGACAAGGTTGTGAGCAATCTTGTGGAGCTGGTGAAGTACCTGATGGCGGAATACGGTATTGACGCCGCCCATGTTATCCGCCACTATGATGTGAACGGCAAGCCGTGCCCCGGTATCATCGGCTGGAACGAGGACACCGGCAGCGCCGCCAAGTGGGCCGCGTTCAAAGCCCGTCTTGGTGCAGCTACCCCCGGCGGGCAGACAGGCGGCAGCACGAACACCGGCACCGCCACGGGCAACACTGCGCTGACATACAAGGTGGGCGACATTGTGCAGTTTGCGGGTGGCAAGCACTACGCCAACGCGCAGGCCGCCAGCGGCACCACCGTGAAGCCCGGCCCGGCCAAGGTGACGGCGGTTGCCACGGCAGGAAAGCACCCCTACCACCTTGTACATACCGATAGCACCAGCACCGTGTATGGCTGGGTGGACGCGGCGGCCATTACCGGCAAAGCAAGCGCTACCCCGGCGGCCAAGACCTACACCGTGAAAGCGGGCGACAGCCTGTGGCGCATTGCTGCGCAGCAGCTTGGCAACGGTGCCCGCTACAAGGAGATCAAGACCCTGAACGGGTTGAAAAATAACACCATCCACGCCGGGCAGGTTTTGAAGCTGCCCAACTGACCGACTATATATAGGAGGAAAAGATCATGAATGAAGTTGTGACAATCGTTGTGAACAATCTGCTGGAAATCGTGTTTGCGGTGCTGGGTGCGTCCTTTACCGCGCTGGTTATCCCGTGGTTGAAAGACACTGGCCTGCCTTGGCTGAAAGAAAAGCGCCTGTACTCCATCGTGAAGAAGTTCGTGGAGGCCGCCGAGAAGCAGGCCGAGGCGGGTACCATTGACAAGGCGACCAAAAAACGCTTTGTCGTGGAGTTGTTGGAGGCAAACGGCATTACTGTTACCCCGGAGATCAACGCATTTATTGAGGCGGCGGTGAAAGAACTTGATCTTGCCGAGAAAAACGCCATTGGGGAGATCGGAAAAATTTTTTCTGACGCCGAGCAGACCCCGCAGAACTAAATACTAAGGTATGGCCCCGACTGCTGTTCGTTTTGAACGGTGGCCGGGGCCTTTTCTGTTATGCGGAGAGGTTGACAAAAGCGCCGCAGACCGCTATTTTTGAATGGTATTGTGTGCTAAAGCTGCACAGAACGGCAGAAGCCGACACTGGCAGCGCAGATGTTGGAGAGGAGGAAACACAGTGCGAACCTATAAGCACCTGACCATGACAGACCGCTTGCGCATAGAAAAGTGGCTGAAAATGGGGATGAAGCCGCGAGAGGTGGCGGACAAGCTGCGCGTTCATGTTTCGACTATTTACCGGGAGTTGAAGCGTGGCGCGTATGACAGGTTGGACGGCGGAACATGGGAGGTTAAAACCGCGTACAGCCCGGATATTGCCGAGGAGAAATACCAAGCCCACCTGCGGGAAAAGGGGCCGGACTTGAAAATAGGCAATGACCATGAGCTGGCAAACTATATTGAAACCACGATTTTAGACAAAGATTGTAGCCCGGCGGCGGTGCTGGGGTTTGCCATGATTGAGGGAAAAAAGTTCAAAACCAGTTTGTCGGTGCCGACAATCTACAAGTACATTGCCAAGGGCTTGTTCTTGAACCTGACGCAAGAGGAGTTGCCCCGGCACGGAAAGAAAAAGCATAAGTATAAGAAAGTGAAGAAGAACAAAAGCGCCAGCCGCGCCCCGGCGGGCGAAAGCATTGAACAGCGCCCGGAGGAGATCGACGAGCGGGAGGAGTTCGGCCATTGGGAGGGCGACACTGTGTACAGCGGCAAGGGAAAGCGAAAAACAACCCGCGCCCTACTGACCCTGACCGAGCGCAAGACCCGGAAAGAAATCATTATAGCGATACCAAACCGCAAGGCTGAAACGGTGGTCAAGGCGCTGGACGCGCTGGAACGGAAACTTGGTGCCCGGCGGTTTAGGGCGATCTTCAAAAGCATTACCTTTGACAACGGCACCGAGTTTGCGGCGGCGGAGGAGCTGGAACGCTCTTGTGTCAACAAGCGCCTGCCCCGGACTAAAGTGTATTTCTGCCACCCGTATTCCTCTTGGGAGCGGGGCACCAACGAGAACACCAACGGCATGATTCGGCGGCGGTTCCCCAAGGGCACGAACTTTGCGGCGGTGACGAACGCGCAGATCGCGCAGGCCGAAAACTGGATAAATAATTATCCACGGAAGATATTAGGGTACAAGTCAAGCGAGATCGTATTTAGAGAGTGCCTGCGGGAACTGGGCATTGCGGCATGATGGGTAGATAAAGAGAGCAAAATATAGATAAATCGTTGAAAAAGGCGTGATGTGTTATAGTCGGTGCAATAGAATAGGGGTTATAACAGGCTGCCAACAAAAGAGTGAATGTTGACGGCTTTGTTGTGGTGCGATAAAATGTACAAAAATATAAGCAAAAAGTTGTTGCATTTGACTATTGAATTTTTCATCGTCCCCCTCTGCATGATTTTTCCCTTGACAATCCCCCCAATCCCGTGTACAATAAATATAATTCTAAAATGTATAAAGGGGTGACTGTTTTATGAAGCACATCCAGACTCTCGAGACCCGCGATATGGCTAAGAGCCTGCTGAACGGCGGCTGCGGCGAATGCCAGACCTCCTGCCAGAGCGCTTGCAAGACCAGCTGCGGCATTGCCAACCAGCCTTGCGAGAAGACCGACAAGTAATTTTTATTGCTGGCTTTGATGCCGGGGTGCCAGATATGGCAGCCCGGCATTTTCTATGTACACCCGTGGCCTTATAATTGGGGGAGTTTTGCCGCAATTCTCTAATCTGAATAGCCCTCTCCCCTGATTCTCGACCACTTTCCCATATATCACATTTACCCGATTAAAAATTCTTTTAGGTTCCTTTTCTTATAAGAAAAGGAACAAACAAAGGAGCAGATAAATGATTCATCAGTATAAACTCAGCGGCTACAACATTGTACTGGACGTATACAGCGGCAGCGTACACGCTGTGGACGATGTTGCCTACGACGCCATCGCATTGATCGACCAGGGGCTGAGCCGCCAGGACGCCGCCGCCCAGCTGGAAAAGAAATACGCAGACCGCGCTGACGTCACCCCCGCCGACATCAGCGATTGCTTTGACGACATTGAAGAGCTGACCGCCGCCGGGCAGCTGTTTGCGCCCGACGCCTACGCCGACCATGCGTTTGACTTTAAAAACCGTTCCAACGTCGTCAAGGCACTGTGCCTGCACGTGGCCCACACCTGCAACCTGAATTGCAGCTACTGCTTTGCCGCACAGGGCAAATTCCACGGCGAGGCCGGGCTGATGAGCTTTGAGACCGGCAAACGCGCGCTGGATTTCCTGGTCGAGCACAGCGGCACCCGCCGTAACCTGGAGGTCGACTTCTTCGGCGGCGAACCGCTGATGAACTTTGAGGTGTGCAAGCAGCTCGTCGCGTATGCACGCAGCATCGAGAAAGAGCACAACAAAAACTTCCGCTTCACCATGACCACCAACGGCATTGGCATCACCGACGAAGTCATTGACTGGTGCAACAAAGAATGCCACAACGTGGTGCTGTCGCTCGACGGCCGCAAGGAAGTCAACGACCGGTTCCGCGTAGACCTGGCCGGCAACGGCAGCTATGACCGCATCGTGCCCAAGTTCCAGAAGCTGGTCAAGGCACGCGGCGGCCAGGGCTACTACATGCGCGGCACCTTTACGCATCACAACGTTGATTTTACCAAAGACCTGTTCCATATGGCCGATGACCTCGGCTTTACCGAGCTGTCGATGGAGCCGGTCGTTGCACCGCCGGATTCGCCTGAGGCATTGACCGAGGAGGACCTCCCCAAGCTGTTTGACCAGTACGAGCTGCTTGCCAACGACATGCTGCGCCGCCAGAAAGCTGGCAAGCCCATCACGTTCTACCACTATATCCTTGACCTGAAGCATGGCCCGTGCATCTACAAGCGCATTTCGGGCTGCGGTTCCGGCACCGAGTACATGGCCGTGACCCCCTGGGGCGACCTGTACCCCTGCCATCAGTTTGTGGGCGACCCCAACTACAAGCTGGGCAACGTATGGGACGGCGTGACCAACACCGCCCTGCGCGATGAGTTCAAGCTGTGCAACGTTTACGCCCGCCCGGACTGCAAGGATTGCTGGGCACGCCTGTACTGCGCTGGCGGCTGCGCGGCCAACGCCCTGCACGCCACCGGCGACATCCACGGCACGTACGAGTACGGCTGTAAGGTGTTCCGCAAGCGCATGGAGTGCGCCCTGATGATGCAGGTCGCCCAGCGCCTGGACCCCGAGCTTGCCAAGAACGCCGTCAAGTTTGAAAGTGACTGCGACGGGTGCGGTGAAGGTAATGATGGGGCGTGCGAAAAGTAACCTACTTTCTTGAAAGAAAGTAGGCAAAGAACTTTTAATTAAAATCAACATATCTGCCCACGTAAAGGCTCCCCTGCGAGGGGAGCTCCCGCGCAGCGGGTGAGGGGTGGCCGGGTGTTGCAATATCGTGGCTGCCAGCCACCCTTCAGTCACCTTCGGTGACAGCTCCCCTCAAAGGGGAGCCGTTGTATGAGGATATTTTCAACCACCCGATGGATTTTTGAGGAATCGCCATGAAATACGATTTTACTACTGTGTATGACCGCCGTGGGATGGATGCCCTGGCGGTGGATGCCTTGGGGCAGCCGGGCGGGTTTGCGCCGGACGCGCCGAAGGATGGCTTTACCGCGATCCCGATGTGGATCGCGGACATGAACTTTGCCACCGTGCCCACCATCCCGGCTGCGATCATAGAACGCGCCAGGCACCCGCTGTACGGCTACTTTGAAGCGCCCGACGCCTACTACCAGGCCATCATCGACTGGCAGCGAGACCGCAACGGCGTGGCTGATCTGCCGCGCGAAGCCATCGGATACGAGAATGGCGTCCTTGGTGGGCTGATGTCCGCCCTCGGCTGCCTGGCTGCGCCCGGCGACGTCGTGCTGGTACACAGCCCGACCTACATCGGTTTTACCCACACGCTGGAAGCCAACGGCTACCGCATCGTGCACAGCCCGCTGCACCGCGATGATGCCGGTGTATGGCGGATGGATTTTGATGACATGGACCGCCTGCTGAAAAAGCACCGCATCCATGCGGCGATCTTCTGCTCCCCACACAACCCCTGCGGCCGTGTGTGGGAGCGGTGGGAGATCGAGCGCGCGATGGAAGTCTACCGCGCCAACGATGTGACGGTGATTTCCGACGAGATCTGGTCCGATATCCTGCTCAACGGGCACCGGCACATCCCCACGCAGTCCGTCAGCGAGGACGCGCGGCAGCGCACTGTGGCCCTGTATGCCCCCAGCAAGACCTTTAACCTGGCCGGGCTTGTGGGCAGCTACCACATCATTTACAACAAAGCCCTGCGTGACCGCGTGCTGGCCCGCAGTGAAAAACCGCACTATAACGAGATGAATGTCCTTTCGATGCACGCGCTGCTGGGTGCCTACACGCCCGAGGGGCGGCAGTGGACCGATGAGCTGTGCGAAGTGCTGAGCGGCAACGTGAACTTTGCCTGTGACTTCATCGCGCAGCATTTCCCGGGGGTGAGCGTGGCCAAGCCCGAGGGCACCTACATGCTGTTTTTGGATTGCAGCGGCTACTGCGCCGCCCACGGCAAAACCATCGACGATGTGCTGCACGCGGGCTGGGATGTGGGCGTAGCCTGGCAGGATGGCCGGATGTTCCACGGCCCCTGCGCCATCCGCATGAATCTGGCCCTGCCCCGTGCGCTGGTGGAAGAGGCCTTCACCCGCCTGAAAACTTACGTGTTTGTGTGAGATTATGGAAAATCGTGAACAACTTAGCAGCCGTTTAGGCTTTATCATGCTGTCGGCCGGGTGCGCCATCGGCTGCGGCAACGTGTGGAAGTTCCCTTGGATGTGCGGGCGCAACGGCGGCGGCAGCTTTATGCTGCTGTACATCCTGTGCCTGCTGGTGCTGGGTCTGCCCGTTATGGTGATGGAATTTGCCGTGGGCCGCGCCGCCCAGGCCAGCCCCATCACGATGTATCAGCGGCTGGAAAAGCCCGGCCACAAGTGGGGCGTGTTTGGCGTGTTCAGCCTGCTTGGCAACGTGGCGCTGATGGCCTTTTACACGGTCGTGACCGGGTGGATCTTATACTACTTTGTAAAGTTCCTTACCGGGCAGCAGGCCGATTTCGGCTTTGCGCAGATGATCGCTGACCCCGGGGTCAACGTGACTTACCTGGGCGTCACTGTACTGCTGGCGTTTTTGATCCTGAGCTTCAACCTGCAAGGCGGGCTGGAGCGCGTGACCAAGGTGATGATGACCGCCCTGCTGGTGCTGATGCTGGTGCTGGCCGGGCACAGCCTGACCTTTTCCGGTGCGGCCGAAGGGCTGCGGTTTTACCTTGTGCCGGATTTTTCGGCCATCGACGGCTCGGTCGTGGTCGCGGCGATGAACCAGGCGTTTTTCTCGCTGTCCGTCGGCATGGGCGGCATGGCGATCTTTGGCAGTTACATTGGCAAAGAGCGCAGCCTGATGGGCGAATCCATCCACATCATCTTTCTGGATACCTTCGTGGCCGTGCTGGCGGGCATCATCATCTTCCCGGCCTGCTACACCTACGGCCTGGAAGTGACCGCCGGGCCGAGCCTTTTGTTTGACACGATGGCCAGCGTTTTCAACCACATCCCGGGCGGGCGCTGGTGGGGCGCGCTGTTCTTTTTGTTTATGGTGTTCGCGGCACTGTCCACCGTGCTGGGCGTGTGCGAGAACATTTTAGCCATGATCCGCGAGCTGACCGGCTGGTCCCGCCCCAAAGGGTGCGTGGTGTGCGGCGCGGGCATCTTTGCGCTGGCGCTGACAACGGCGCTGGGCTACAGTGTGCTGCATTTCCAGCCGTTTGCCCCCGGCACCGCCTGGCTGGACTTTTGGGATTTTATCGTATCCAACAATGTGCTGCCGCTGGGCAGCCTGGTGCTGGCGTTGTTCTGCTGCAACCGTTTCGGCTGGGGCTGGGACAATTTTGTAACCGAGGCCAACACCGGCAAGGGCCCCCAGGTGCGCCCCTGGATGAAGCCGATCTTCCGCTATTTTGTGCCTGCGGCGATTTTGTTCATCTACCTGTATGGGATGATCACGTTCCGTTGGCGGTAAAAAGGGGCAAATTGGCGGGCAAAACGCGGCCTTTGGATTGTGCGTGTGCAATGGCGCGCAATGCGCAGCACGGCACAATTTGAAATCATTCTGTGATTTTCCTGTTACAGCATAACAAATAAGGACATAGCAAAATTTAAAAACAGCGAACCTGCGCGTTTTATGTTCTTTCTGTTGTTGAGAGAACACATTTAGCACAGTTTTCGCTGTTTTTTGTTTTTTCTGCCGCAGCCACCCACTAGATGTGGTAGTTATGGCGCAGCAAAACAAAAAGGACGCGCCTTTTTTGCGGGCGCGTCCTTTGGGGTATTGGGGGGTCATTCAGCGGTCTTGTAACCGTCGGGGTTGTGGCTCTGCCAGTTCCAGCTGTGGGCGCACATCTCCTCGATGCCGTACTGGGCTTCCCAGCCCAGCTCACGCTTGGCCTTGCTGGGGTCGCACCAGCACTCGGCAATATCGCCGGGGCGGCGCGGGTCGATGACATAGGGGATCTCCTTGCCGCAGGCCTTGCTGAAGGCGTGGATGACATCCAGCACACTGTAGCCGTGGCCGGTGCCCAGGTTGCAGATGAACAGACCGGGCTTTTCTTCCAGCTTTTTGATGGCTGCGACGTGGCCGCGGGCCAGATCGACAACATGGATGTAGTCGCGTACGCCGGTGCCGTCCGGGGTGGGATAATCGTTGCCAAAGACGTGGACCTTTTCCAGCTTACCGACAGCCACCTTGGCGATGTAGGGCACGAGGTTGTTGGGGATGCCGTTGGGGTCCTCGCCGATCAGGCCCGACGGATGCGCACCGATGGGGTTAAAGTAACGCAGCAGCGCAACATTCAGCTCCGGATCAGCCTTGCAGCAGTCGGTCAGGATCTGCTCGGTGAATACCTTGGTGGTACCGTAGGGGTTGGTGGTGCCGCCAACGGGGAAATCCTCGCGGATGGGCACGCTGGCGGGGTCGCCGTAGACGGTGGCCGAGGAGGAGAAGATGATGTTATGGCAGTTGTGGCGGCGCATAACATCCAGAATGTTCAGCGTGCAGGCCAGGTTGTTGGAGTAATACTCGATGGGTTTGGAGACGCTCTCGCCCACGGCCTTGTAGGCGGCGAACTGAATCACGCAGTCGATATCCTCGTTCTCGGCGAAGATCTTTTCGACGGCGGCCTTATCGGTCATGTCGGCCTCGACAAAGCGGAAGTCCTTACCGGCGATCTTCTTGACGCGGGCCAAAGCCTCGGGGCAGGAGTTGTAGTAGTTATCGGCCACGACGATATCATATCCGGCGGCCAACAGTTCCACGCAGGTGTGGCTGCCGATGTAACCGGCGCCACCGCTTACCAAAATTGCCATAGCGATCGTCTCCTTACATTTATGTTATCTTGTTGCTTTTTAGCGGAGATCGTTCTCCGCTCGTTACCCTTATTTTACTTTTTTGGCGGTGTTTCTGCAATAGAGGTTTTCGATTCGTCTTTATCTTTTTGTTGCCTGTTTAGGCGGCGGGCGGGCAGGCCCTGCTGCAGCCGGCGGTAGGCGCTGGGGGTGTTGCCGGTGGCTTCCTTGAATTTTTGGCTGAAATAGGCCCCGCTGCGGTAGCCCAGCTGCGCGGCCACCTCGCCGGGGGTATCGCCCCGGGCCAGCAGCTGCGCGGCATAGTCCAGCCGCATGGCAGAAAATTCCTCCATGGCGGTATGGCGCAGCCGGGTGCGGAACGCGGCTTGCAGCTGCGGCTTGGTACAGCCGATGGCGGCGCACACCTCGTCCACCCGCAGCTCCCGCTGCAGGTTTTTGGCAAAGTAGGTGCGGGCAGCATCCACCAGCGCAGTCTGGCGGCGCTCACGCCGCAGGCGCACACCGGGCTTGCGGGCACGCTTATAGCGCCGCGCCAGCACGATCAGCAGGTTTTCCAGGTGGATGGCCAGCTGCTGCTGCGCGCCGTAGGGCTGTTCCTCTTTGGGGGCCGGGACATCGCCCAAGGCGGCGGGCGGCTCAAAATAAGCCGTTACCGCGTCCATCAGCCAGTTTAAATCGTACTGTTCCAGCGGTTCGGCGTGGAACTCCGCCCCGCGGAAGCGGTCCATGCCTGCCTGGGTACACAAGAAGTCCAGCCGCAGCACATCGGGCGGGACCTCGCCCACCGGGCGCATGCCGAACGTTTCCCCGGGCTGGTGGAACAGGATCCCCCCGGCCCGCAGCAGCACGCGGCGGTCGTCGCAGCGTTCCTCAATGGTGCCGCTGCGCACATAGACGAGCTGCCAGGTATCGGTCTGGGCGGCGGGGATCACATCTTCGGGGCGGCGCTCAGCCGCCCAACCGGCGGTCACGCCGTCCACCCGCAGTGGGAAATCCTCTCTGGGCAAGGTGCGCTCCCCCCTCTCACGTGTTACACGGCCACCGCACCGGGCCAGGCCGGGTCGTCGGCAGCGTCTGTGCCGCCATCGCCGCTGTCTGTGGACGGCTCACCGTCCGCATGGCGGAACACCCCGGGCGTGACATCGGCCAATTTCGGGAACAGTTCCAGCTCCGGGCAGGTGTCGGTCAGGCCCAGGCAGTAGGCCGTCAGCGGGCTGATCGTTTTGTCCACGCTGGTAAAGCTGCTGGTTCCGTCGTCGTTGTAGGTGCTGTTCATGATCTCGTCGGGGTAGGTCTCCTCGACATAGGCGATCAGTGCATCGTCGACAAAGTCGTCGCTGCTGCCCTCGTACAGATCGGGCGCGCCGAAGAGGTGCAGGAGCTCGTGGGCGTAGGTCGCCGGGGATTCACTTTCGCCGTCGGCGGCGTAGACATCGTAACGGTAAAGGCAGCTGTACTCGTAATAGTAGTCGTCCCCGTCGTCGGCATAGTGGACCATCGTGAACGAGGCGCCGCTGACCGGCAGAAAGTACAAAAACGCGATGCGGTCGGTGCCATAGGTCTGCTGCAAAGCGGCGGTGTCCAGCGTGGCGCTGACGGCGTCCAGCTCGGTAAGCAGGGCGTCGCTCTCGTCGGAATCGCGCCCGCCGCGCACCGCTGCGTGCGGCGTGTAGCTGCGGCACAGCGAGCTGTTGGCGGCGCCGTCGTCATAGTATAAATTCAGTGTCTGGCCGTAGGTTTCCGCCTGTTCATTCAGCCATTGCACAGCCGTGGCAAGGTACTGCCGGGTCTCGGCCTTGGCGTTCTCGGTCCAGACACGGCCGCCTGCGGCATCGTTGATGTAAACGCTGACCAGCACCGTCGGCTCGGTCAGCAGCCCGGCGCTGCCGTACAGCTTCTGGCGGCGGCTCAGACCGGAACTGGGCTGCTGCGTCGGCGCCGGGGCGGCACTGGGCGCGGGCGTGGCCTGTGTGTACGGCAGCGTGGGGGCAGCCAGCTTCCACCGCGCATACGCCGAGCAGCCGGTCAGGCCCATCAGCAGCAGCACAGCCAGCAGCAGCGCCGTAATTCTTGCGCGCATCACAGCTCCAATACGGGCTTGCCGTCTTTGGCCGTCAGTGTGACGGCTGCGGGCTGGCTGCCCAGGCGGCCATCGACCAGCGCATCGGAGATAGGATCCTCAATCGCCTTGCGGATGGTGCGGCGCAGCTCACGCGCACCGTAACGGGTCGTGCTTTCGGCCACGATGGCGGTCAGTGCTTCGGGCGTGGTGTTCAGCGTGATGCTGTGGGCGGCCAGCCCGGGCTTGTACTCGTCCAGCATCAGCTGGGCAATGCGCTCGAGGTCTGCCTGGCCCAGCGGGCGGAAGGTGATGACCTCATCCACACGGCCCAAAAACTCAGGGCGCAAAAACTCCTGCAAGGCTTTCATGCACTTGTCGGCACTGGCGGTCTCGGCCCGCTTGCCGAAGCCGGTCGCGCCGCTCTGGTCGGTGGAGCCGGCGTTGGACGTCATGCAGATAACGGTGTTGGAGAAGTCGACCACGCGGCCCTGGGCGTCGTTGATCTTGCCTTCATCGAGGATCTGCAGCAGGATATTCATGACGTCCGGATGTGCTTTTTCGATCTCATCGAACAGCACAACGCTGTAGGGATGGCGGCGGACCTTCTCGGTCAGCTGACCAGCCTCGTCGTAGCCGACATAGCCCGGGGGCGAGCCGATCAGGCGGGAGACCGCGTACTTCTCCATGTACTCACTCATGTCGATGGAGATCAGCGGATCGACGGTGTCAAACAGCTGATTGGCCAGCTGCTTGACCAGCTCGGTCTTGCCGACGCCGGTGGGGCCGACGAAGATAAAGCTGGCAGGGCGGTGGCGGCCGGACAGGTCGGCACGGGCGCGCTTGATGGCCCCGGCCACGGCATGCACAGCCTCGTCCTGGCCGATGATGTGCGCCTTCAGCGCTTCTTCCAGCCCTTGCAGGCGGCCGTACTCGGTCTCCTTGATCTTGACGGCGGGGATGCCGGTCCACAGCTCAATGACCTGGGCCACATCGTCCATCGTGACCTCGATCTCGGCCACTTTCAGCTGCAGGGCGGGCAGTTTCTGGCGCTGCTGCGCCAATTCCGTTTTGACGGACGCAAGTGCCTCGTAGTCGATGGCGGCGTCCTGGCCGTTCTCCGGCTCGGGGTTTTCCAGCTCATGCTCGCGGTTTTCCAGTTCGGCCACGCTGCGCTGCGTCTCGATCAGCTCGGTGATCTCGGGGTGGCGCAGGTTGCAGCAGGCGCAGGCTTCGTCCAGCAGGTCAATGGCCTTATCGGGCAGAAAACGGTCGGTGATATACCGCTCAGACAATTTGACCACGTTGGTCACGACCGGATCCGGCACGCGGACGCAGTGGTGCTTCTCGTAGTAAATGCGGATGCCCTTGAGCACCTCAATGGTATCGGGGATGGACGGTTCTTCGACCTTGACGGGCTGGAAACGGCGCTCCAGCGCGGTATCCTTTTCGATATACTTGCGGTACTCGGCAAAGGTCGTTGCGCCGATGACCTGCACCTGCCCGCGGGAGAGGGCGGGTTTCATGATGTTGGCGGCGTTCATCGCACCGTCGGAATCGCCCGCGCCCACAATAGAATGGATTTCATCAATGAACAGGATGATGTTGCCTGCGGCCTTGACCTCGCTGATGAGGCCCTTGACACGCTGCTCGAACTGGCCGCGGAACTGTGTGCCCGCGATGAGGGCGGTCATGTCCAGCAGGAAAATTTCCTTGTCGCGCAGGCGGGCAGGGACCTGGCCTTCGGCAATGCGCTGGGCGATGCCCTCGGCGATGGCAGTCTTGCCGACACCGGCTTCACCGATCAGACAGGGGTTGTTTTTCTGGCGGCGGCACAAGATCTGGATCGTGCGGTAAATTTCACGGTCGCGGCCGATGATGCGGTCCACCTTGCCTTCGCGGGCTTTCTGGGTCAGGTTTTCGCAGTAGGTATCCAAAAACTTGCGCTTGGGGGCCTTGTCTTTTTTGCCGTTTTTGCCCTTGGGCTTGTCGTCGCCGTTCTGGCGCGCCGCGCCAAAGCCAAACGGGAACACCGGCGAGCCGCCGGGCACGAAATCGTCCTGGCCGTCAGTCTCCTCGGGTGCATCCTCGCCTGCGGCGGTGGGCAGCATGCCGGAATCGGCAGCTTCCTGTAAAAAGCTGCTCATCCGCTCTTCCATATTCTCCAGATCCTGGTCGGACATGCCGAACTGTTTCATCAAATCATCTACGGGCTGAATGTGCATCTCGCGGGCGCAGGTCAGGCAGTAGCCCTCCTGCACCGGCTTGCCGCCGTCCATCCGCTGGATGAACACCACAGCCGTACGTTTTTTGCAGCGTACACAAACCATAATTTCTTCACCTCTATAGAAAACGCCCTTGCAGGCGTATAGTCTTGCAAATATTATGAAACGAAAGCGGCGTTTTTGCAAGTTTTCGTGCGGAATGTTCAGAATTTATTCATTACATGAACGGATTTACACTGCCGAAAATGCCGTAACCTACGCTTTGGCTGAGGATGTAGCCGTTGAGCCAGGACAGCCTGCCGCCGGTAACACCGACCAGGAACCACAGCGCCAGCGCCAGCAGCCAGCAGTCCACCGCGCCGTTGGCAAGGCCGAGCACAAGGCCCAGCAGGCGGTTGACGCCGCCCAGCAGCGGCACGCCGTTGAACCAGCGCAGCACCCCGACCAGCAGGCGGAACACCCACCGCACCAGCAGGCAAAGCACCACAAAGAGCAGCACCTGCACAAAAGGCAGGATCAGCGGCTGCAAGGCATCGGCCACCTTGGCGGACACATCGCTGCCTGCATCGGTCAGCAGGTTCAGCAGGGTCTGCTGCATGGCCTCCGGCAAAAAGGAGATGCCCTGCAGGGCCTGGGCGATATCGCCGTTGGACTGACTGATGGCGGTCTCGACACGTTCAGCGACCGAAGCGCTCAGGAATTTTTCGTAAATCTGCGGCGCGGCGGTCTGGCTGGCCCAGACCGCGATGCCGACGCCGAAGATCGCACCGATCAGCTCGGCCAGGCTGGCCAGAAAGCCCCGGTGCCAGTTGCGCACAGCCACCACGGCGAAAAGCAGCAGAAAGATCAGATCGTAGATAAGGGGAATGTTTTGTTGCATGGGATGTTGCGGGTCCTTTCGTTATCAGTTTGCGTTGTCGGGCGGGGTCAGGATCTCGGCGCGGCTGCCGGTGAACACCAGCAGTTCCGAGGCTTTCAGCACCTGAATTGGCCGGGCGGCCAGGTCGTCCTGCACCCAGTTCTGCACGCCGTCAAAGCCGTAACACTCGACCGCGTTGGGGCACAGCAGGTAGACCGACGTGTCGGTCGCCTTGATGCCGTAGGCCTGGCGGGCGGGGATCTCGGCCAGCGGGGTCAGGTCGCTGTCCAGCGTGACAAGGCTGTTGCCGCCGCGGATGTTGAGCAGCAGCGCGGTCTGGCTGCGGCCGGGCGCGGCACTTTGCAGCGTAGCACCGCCGAAATCATAGCGGGCTGTCTCGGTGGCCGTGCGGGGGTCCAGCACCGCAATATAGGTGTCAAACACCGCTACCACGCGGTTTTCGGTCTGCCAGTCCAGCGAGAGCAGCATACTGCCCTGGCTGGCCGTGTAGGCGGGGCCTTCGGAGTTGGACGAGGTGCTCATAAAATAGACCTTGCAGCCCAGCTGGCCCTGCCGCGCCGCCAGCGTACCGGCGGCAAACTGGCGGTTATCGGGCGAGAAATCCACCGCGATGGGGGTCCCCTCGTTCTGGGTCATCTGCCAGCTGTACGTCTGGCGGAACGATGGGTCAAATATTTGCAGCTGCGCGGCGTAGCGGCCCGACTCAGTCACCACCGCCAGGGTGTTGTTATTGGACATGGCGCAGAGCAGAATGCTGTTGTCAAACGTCTGGGTGTAGAGGGCGCTGGTGCGGCTGGAAACTTGCAGCTCGTTGCCAGCGCGGTTGTACACCGCAAAGTGGGTACCGCCCACGGCCATGACGGGCCGGGCGTACCCGGGCTGGAAGCTGCGCACCTTGGCGCCGTAGGCCGAGTAGACGACGACATCCTCACTGTCCAGTTCGACAAAGCCGCCCGCCAGCTCGGCGATCTGGATCGGCTCGCTGATGCCGGTATTGACCGGCCAGCCGCCGTCGCTGCGGTTGAAGTAGAGGGACAGGCTGTCCGCCGCATCGCCCAACAGGGCGATGGACGCCGACATCGCGCCGGTAAACACAAAGACGGCCGCTGCAATGCACAGAACCAGCACCGCCAATAAGGTATAGTGACGGCGCTGGCGCTGCTGGATCAGCGGCGTGAAGGATCTCACGTTGTCGGGCTGCTTTTCCGGCTGTTGGGGCGCGGTACGGCTGCGGCGCACCGGCTGCGGCGTGCGCAGGCCGATATCCCCGCTGGTGCCCGGGATGGGATAGGTAGAGGTGTGCCCCTGCTCCCGCGCCAGCATCCGCTGCCGCCGTTCCTGCCGTTCACGTTCTGCTTTGTTCATGGGATAGGGTCACCTTCTTTCTGTGGGGATATTGCGCAACAGCGCAAGATTGCGCGGGGCGTCGAGGACGCCGCCCCCTACGGCCTACACGGAAATAGACGTCTACCCGGTGCGGGCCGATGACGAGCATCGGCCCCTACAGAGTGGGTAGTAGAGTAAAATTTGGCCCCGGAGGGGTCAA
>ERZ827117.605-NODE-605-length-40030-cov-13.939237_pt1 | contig 40030 bp, 31 predicted proteins | sample MGYA00519920_ERZ827117 | MGnify/ENA primary metagenome ERZ827117 (study PRJEB31778, sample SAMEA3449260) | human gut metagenome | biome: human gut; feature: human-associated habitat; material: faeces | place: United Kingdom | collected 2010/2012 ...
CTAATTTGCAAATAAGTTGCAAATTGGAGGGGTGGCTGATGGCAAGGTATCTGACGCGGCAGCGCAAGCAGCTTCTCGAATATCTTTCAGAGCATACAGGCGATTGAGAAGGCAAATGCGCTTGCGGAAGTAAATGCCACAAGAGATATCTCCATTGCAAGTGTGTATCAGGTTACAGAAAAAGAGAACTGGAACCTTGGCGGAAAGATAATCCATCGGTATAAACTTGACGGCTATATGATTGAATTGAAGGATGCGTCTGCATCTTTGACACTTCAAAATGTTGTGATTGATGGTGCGCAGTATTCTGTGGCTGCTGAAAATGCTGCGGAAACCGATTCTATTATTAAGGCTGCGAATGGTGGTACCATTGAACTGAAAAGCGGAGCCATCTTGGAAAACAATAAAGCGGCTCAGTTTGGCTCCGGCATTTTGGCGAACAATGGTGTCAAGATAACAATGGAGAAAGAGTTAGAAAGATTGAGGAATTTAAGAAGGGATTGATGTCAATGAAGTGCAAAAAAGTATTGGCTGTATCTGTTATTTTTAGCTTGTTTATGGCAAATATTGCATACGCGGCAAACCCGAAGGTTGAGATAGCGTACCGAGGTTCTGTTGAGGATGGTCTTGAAATTAAATATGATGACGGAACCGTAAAGTATGCGGATGATAATGTGATGCTTATGATGATAAATGGGGATTTGATTTCAAATGCAAATATCATCATAAAAAATGGAACGACACTTGTTCCGTTGCGTATTATCAGTGAACAGTTGAAAGCTGATGTCGCATGGAATGCCAAAACAAAAACAATTACCATCGTAAAAGGCAACAATACAATTGAAATGAAGGTTGGCAATAAATCTGCAAAATTAAATAATAAATCCTTTAAAATGAATGTTGCACCGCAAATCATAAATGGATACACGTATGTGCCAATCCGAGCTGTTGCAGAGTGCTTCAATGCAGATGTTGGATATGTAACAGAAATTCGACCAAAAGTAAGAATAGTCTGGGTTCAGGATAGATCCAAAACAGTAAAGGTATCAAAAAGCGAAGCAATCAAAAAAGCAACAGACTTATATTTTAATGATTTTTTGCCGGAAATAAGGGATTATGTGCTTGAGTATTGGCACATAGATGTAAATAACATCACTCCATCTAATATTGGAGAAAAATCTTATTTTAAATATTCCGGAAAATGCCTTGCTGATTTGGGTGAGTATTATTACGTTGAAGTTCTGGAAAATGCTGTTGGAGTTTTGGTGGATAAGTATAATGGCGCATGCTATCCTGTAGGGGGATATTCCCTCGGCTATTTAAGCATTTCGGATGATTATGGGGATACGCACTGGGGGATTCAGTGGCAATAAATGCAATTTTGTGACAGATAGGGCTTAATAAACAAATGGGTGTCGATTTTATCGGCACTCTTTTTCTATGGAGGGATAACATGATTTTATTGATTTATATGGGAGTATTATTCTTTTGCTATGGTATTTATAACCTGTTTTGCTACTTTAGGATGTTTCCGACGGCAAAAGCAGGCAGGCATCTGTTAAAGCTGTATCGGAAGATAGTACGTCTCTGTGATAATATTTTTATGGTTCAGTTGGCGGAAAAACTTGTAAGAAAACTTGATTTTGAACAGAAAGAACTGAGTATGATAAGTGCTGTTTTGATTTATAACGGTGTGAATTATTCTGCAGCAGTTTATCTGTTCAGCAGACTGCTTATGGCAGCGTGCGGCATTGCATTATCTTTGCCGTTGGTTTTTATAGATGTGCGCTGGATGCTTGCGATGTGTGTAGGGATAATCCTGTTTACAGCAGCAGACTATGCTTTCATGCTTTTACAATATTGGCAGTATATTGATGAATTAAAGAAAGACTTGCCTGTGCTTGGATTACTTGCTGAAAAATATTTTGAAAGACAAGAGGATATGAGTCATTTTATAGAGTTGAGCCGCAGGATTTCGAGAGATGCCTGGTATGAAATCTGGTCTGGTATGCTGTGTCAGGAAAAACAGCTTTTAGAAGAAGTGCAGTATCAGAGCAGGGGATGGACAGATATATGGCTGCTGAGATTTATAGAGGGAATGGTATCGGAGAAGAAAGCGGAGTATTACAAGGATTTCTACAGAGACCTATGTAGCGACCTTTCACAGAAAAGAGAAAAGAGATTACAGCAACACTGCAAATGGCTTAGATTCCTTCCGGGAGCCTTTTTCTTTTGCCAGATTTTATTGCTTATCTCGCTGTTGACATAAGTTGTCCCAGAATTTAGCCCACGGATTTTTATAATTTGTAGATTTTATAAATTTGGTTTTTTACAATAGAGGTAGGAATGTATTCAGTAAAGAAAAGATTTTCCACAACGGAAGATAACCGAAGATATAAAATTTTCCGAAAGGAGGGCTATTAGATGGATGAGAGATTAACACAGGAACAAAGAGAGTTGGTTGAGAAAAATCTGACGGTGATTGATTGTGTAATCCGAAGCTGTGTTCATGCGAATAACAATATCTGCGGTATGGAGTATGACGATCTTTATCAGATTGGGGCGATAGGTCTTTGCAAAGCGGCAAGCCGATATAAACAGTGCAAGCAAGCTGCCTTTTCTACATACGTTTTTCATGTGGTAAAAAATACAATCATTGATTATCTGCGAGGGTTAAATACAAGGTTGCGAGTACAGAGCTGCTTTTTAGAGGAATCAGAGCGATATATAAAACAGCAGTATATGACAGATCTTGCAGGAACTTTATACAAAAGAGAACTTTTACGAGCGTTACAGCAGTCCAAGGGGAACTGTAGCGGTAGTGTACGAAAGGGCATTGAAGCTATAGAACTGAAAATGCAGGGATACAGCGGCAGAGATATTGCAGAACGGTATCATGTGAAGCCCAATTATATTACTGCTTGTATCTCCAGAGCGCAGAAGCATTTGCGGCAAGATGTGGTATTTGTTCGTAAGGTCGCATAAAGGAGAAGAACAAAAGGGGGAACTTACAGGTGATTACATTATATACAGCGGTTGGGAGATATGAATTAAGAAAGAATGAAAACGGCGAAAAGCAGCCGATTGTAACAGTAGATCAAAAGGAAATGGCATTAAGCAGAGAGGAACTGCTGCTCTGGTCCTGCCTGATGTGGGAGATTCTGACGAAAGAAGAAGCAAAAACTTATTTTTTGAAGAAGGCTGTGAGGATGGACGTTTCTCAGGAACGCTTTGATGCAGTTTTGCAAAGACTGGAAGTCAGACAGTTAGTAGTAAGCGCGCAGGCGGAAAAAGGAGATATTGCATTATATCGTCTGTTGGCGAAGCTCTATGTCATACCTCTTGAAAGCAGCTTTATGGTTAAGGTGCAGGCATTTTTTCGTTTTATATTTTTTGAAAAGCTGCCGTTGACAGTGGCGAAGAATGTTTTTCAAAGAGAGAATTACACAGAAATGGAGCGACGTGTGCTACATCTGGCAAGAAAGGCAAGGTTATCCTGTGCAGAGATTCTTGCATGTATCGCAAATGATGAAATTGATACTTCTATTGGAAACCAGTCGGAGTTTCAGAAGGAGAAGGCACGCGATAATCTTGGTTTCTTTTTGTGGTTTTGCGACGGACATAGAAAGGCTTTGGAGGCGATTTCTACATTATATTTGAATAAGGATATAATATTTGATAAACGAAAATAAAACGGTTTGAAAGAGAGGAGAAAACAATGAAGAAATTAGGAAAGGGGCTGTGAAAAAACATAGCTCTAAAATAAAGAAGGACCTAAGGTTCAAAATGAGCCAAAGGTCCTTCTTTTGTGTTAAAATTAAGACGGTGTGAAAAAATCTCTGTAAATGGGCTTTCTATGATAGGATTTGAAGGCTGAACAGAAGTATTTCCAACTATCCGACCTTACAGACACTATAGTAACTAAATGCAGGCATGTCAAGAAAATCCTGATTTTTCAGGACTTCTGACATGCCTGTTTTCTGTTATTCGGGCAGTCTGCCGTCGTACATGATGCTCAATTCTCCATAGACACGACCCCAATTTCGAAGAGTCGAAGTCCATTTTTTTGATGCCTCAAAAGTTGCCAGATACAGTGCCTTCATCAGAGCGGTAGGGCTGGGAAATACGCTCCTCTGGGAATTCAGACGGCTATAGGTGCTGTTCAGGCTTTCGATAGCATTGGTCGTGTAAATGACTTTGCGAACCTCGGCAGAAAACTTGAAAATCGGGCAGATGGCATCCCAGTTAGAAGACCAGCTTTTCATGGCATTCGGATATTTACCCTGCCATTTTTCTGTAACGGTTTCCATATTTGCCCTTCCCTGTTCTTCAGTAGGTGCCTGATAAATGCTTTTTAGATCTGTGGCAAAGGCTTTTCTATCCTTGTCTGGTACATATTTCAGTGTATTTCTTACCTGATGTACGATGCAGCGCTGATATTCGGTCTTAGGGAAGGCGGCATTGATAGCTTCTTTGATTCCTGTAAGACCATCAGCACAAAGAATCAGGATATCTTTCACACCTCTGTTTTTCAGCTCATTCAGTACTGTCAGCCAATATTTGCTGCTCTCATTTTCGCCAACCTGAATGGTCAACACTTCTTTTTTGCCTTCGTGATTGATGCCTAGGATCACATATGCAGCAAGCTTACGGATAACGTTATTATCTTTCACCGAAAAGTAGACGGCATCGATAAAAAGAATCGGATACACTTCTGCCAGAGGTCTGTTCTGCCATTCTTCTATTTCCGGCAAAAGACGATCTGTGATATCAGAAACCATGCCTTCGCTGACTTCAAAACCATAAATATCTTCAATCATCTCAGAAATCTGGCGTGTTGTCATGCCTTTGGCATACATAGAAATGATCTTATCATCGATTGCAGAGATGTCTTTCTGACGTTTCTTGACGATTTTAGGTTCAAATGTACTGTCGCGGTCCTGCGGAACACTCAGTGTGGTTTCGCCATATTTACTGCGAATCTGTTTTTGTTTATATCCATTTCTGGAATTGGGATTTTCAGAGCGTTCATAGGACTCATAACCCAGGTGTTCATCCATTTCAGCTTCCATCATTTCTTTGATGGTATTGCCCAGCAGATCTTTGAGAGCGTCCTGGATATCCTCTGCTGACTGGATATCGTATTCCTGCAGAAGTGCTGCAATAATGTTTTTCTTACCCTCGGACATTCTTTTTCTTCTTGCCATAATTTAAGGCCTCCTCATGATATTTTTATTCTATCATAAAAGGCCTTGTTATTTATGTTTTTACAGAGTTTTTTTCACAGGCTCTGTTTTTTGGGGAAGCGGTTCTTTACAGGGCTTATCCTCTGCTTATTCATATACCCCTTATAATAATTTTGTATTTTATTTTTAAACAAAACATATATGTTTCGGTTATATCTGTAATTTCGGCATGCTTATTGTGTACGCCGAGAAAATGCTTTGGAACGGCGGCATCATATTTTTTTAATTGCAGCCCTGTGGCTGCATATGTTGCCGCCATAGCCGTTACAATTCCTTTTCTTATTATTGTTGTAAAATACATTTCGCCTTATATGGTAAGGCTTAAATATGAGAGCAGGGCTGTGCTTGCCGTATTTTTAATTCTGCCTTTGGCATATTATGTTTTGGAATACGCTTTTACGGTATATACCGATTTGCTGTATACGGGCGGCGCTGTTATATTGGAATTTGTGGACAGCTTTATTGTGCTTTTATATGTTGTGTTTTCGCTGCTTACGGTGGAAATTTTGCGGCAGAAGGGTAAAGCCGAAAGGGAAAACCTTATGCTTTCCGTTGCGGCGGCGCAAGCGCAAAAGGAACTGGCAAGAATCTATACCGCCGAAAAGCAGACTGCCATATATCGCCATGATTTAAGGCATCATATGAATTTTATACGCAGCTGTATAGAGGAAAACAGAAATGAAGAGGCAAAGTCTTATATAAATGAAATTTGCAGCCGTATAGAAAGCTGTTCCGTTTTAAGATACTGTAAAAACGAAGCCGTTAATATTATATTGTCTTACTATGCGGAAAAAGCAAGGGAAAAAACATAAATATTTCCGTAAACGTAACGGCAGAGGATTTTTCAAGGTTTCAGCCAACAGACCTATGCAGCCTTATTTCAAACGCTTTGGAAAATGCCGTTCATGGCTGTGAAAAAACGGAAAACGGATATATTAAGGTTAAAATATACGAAAAAAATAAAAAGCTGTGCATAAATATTGCAAACAGCCTTTGCGAAAACATTGTTTTTGAAAACCATATGCCCGTTGCGAAAAATGCGGGTCACGGAATAGGAGTAAAAAGCATGGCTTCCGTTGTGGAAAAGTACGGCGGAGTGTATGGTTTTTTTGCCGACGGAAACGAGTTTCGTTTTCAGGTGTCCATGTAATAAAAATAAAAAGAAATGTGTTGATTTTTTGAAAAAACACATTTCTTTTTTTGTTTTATATAATATTTGTTTTTTTAAGCACAGATGAAACGTATTTGCATACCGTTCCTGTAAAAAAACCTGTTATCATGCCCGAAACTATAAGCACAGGCATATAAAATATTATTCCTGTCATTTTGGTTACAAAAACGGCTGCACATATCTGCCCTATGTTATGGGCAACAGCACCTATTATTCCGGTGTAGTGCATATGGGTAGAGTCTATAAATTTTTTGGCAAAATATATGCACAAAAAGCAGAATATTCCTCCGCTGAAACTGTATATAAATGCGCTTAATCCTCCGCCAAACATACAGGAAATTATTATTCTTAAAAGCAATATTAAAAATGCGTCTTTTGCCGAAAGAGTGTATATGGCAAAAAGCGTTACCGTGTTTGCAAGACCAAGTTTTATTCCGGGTATTGGGGCAAGAGGCGGTATATAGCTTTCTATAATAAAAACTATAAGAGAAACTGCCAAAAGAAGGGCATCAAAAGATAACTGCTTTGTTTTCATGGTTCACCTCGTTTATTGTGAAAGTATGTCTATATCGTTTTCGTCATCTTCTATTTTTATCGTTATTTTGTTTGGAAGGCAGACTATAGGCGAAACTCCGTCTGAAATATACCCCTGATGTACACAGGTGTTGTCCGGGCAGTCGGCTTTTATTATACATATCCTGCCTTTTTCCACACGAACCGTATTTGTGTACTTTTCCCCGTCTATATCAAATTCGTAGGGGGAGGAAACTGTGCTTAAATTTATTTTTTTTGTTATTTTTCCGTCTTTGTATATAACTGCCGTATTTCCTTTGGCTTTCATGTTAAGCAGAATGAAGGAAAGCCCTGCGGCAATTATAAATACCGCGACAAATACATATTTTATTTTTTTATTCATTTTTAAAACCGCCGTTATTTTTATTTTGCAATTTCAACATTGTCGAAGTTTTCGTTTAAAACAGTGAAGCTGTCGGCTATGTTTTGGGAAACGACAACGGAATTGTCTTTGCCCATAAGTATTATGTCAAAATCATTTTTGTTTTTACACCAGAAATCAACGGCTTTTTCTTTGCCTAGAATAAAAAGTGTTGTGGAATATGCGTCGGCAAGTGTTGCATCTTTGCTTACTATTGTTACGGAAGCAAGGTCTGTGTCGGCAGGGGCACAGGTTGAAGGGTCCATAATATGATGATAAGTTTTGCCGTCCTGTTCAAAATATCTTTGATATGCTCCCGATGTTATTACGGCACAGTCGTCTACGGTTACAACTGCCGCATAATCGTTTTCGTCAAATGGATTTTGTATTGCTACTTTCCATTGTGAGCCGTCAGGCTTTTTGCCTACTGCCTGCACATTTCCCCCCAATGAAACAACAGCACTTTCTATGCCGTCATTTTTCATTATTTTTGATATTTTATCCGATGTATAGCCTTTGGCTATTGAGCCTAAATCTATAAGCATTTGGTCATCTTCAAGAGATATTGTTTTTGTGGAATCATCGGTTTTAACCTTGTTTGAGTCTATGTGTTCTTTTAACCTGGAAAGTGTCTGCTCGTCGGGAATTTTGTATTCGCCTGTTGTAAAGCCCCATTCACGAACAACGGGATATATTGAAATATCTAAAACACCGTTTGTTTTTTGGAAAAACTCCAATCCTCTTTTAACGAGAGTATATGTATCATCTGAAACAGAAGATTTTTTTTCGGAATTTATTTTTGATATGTCACTGTTTTCGTTTGTTGTGGCAAATGTGTTGTCAAGTTTTTCTATTTCGTTTATAACGTCTTTCATAGCTTTTTCGCCGTTTTCGCCGTAAATTGTTATGTTCATAACCGTATCCATGGCAAAAAGCTGTGATGTTGTTTTGTCGCCGTCTTTTGTTATTTCAACGGAAGAAGAACTTTCTGCCTGAGAAGAAACAGAAGAAGATGCGTTTGAGGAGGGGGCAGAACAGCCCAAAAGAGAAACAGCACTGAAAAGAACGGCTGTTTTAAAAAAAATTTTTTTAATTTTTTTGTTCATATTTTTGTTAGCCTTTCTAAAAAATGTAAATGTTAGTTTTACTTGAAAAATGTTAGTTTTTACTAACTTTATATTTAATATAGATAATTAAAAGCTGTTTGTCAAGAGCTGTTGTAACGCAAAAGTTACACTTGACATGAAAAAAATCTAATGTTATATTGTTTAATAAATTGAGTTAGTGACAGCTAACTAAATTGAGTTAGTGACAGCTAACGATAAATTAACAATACTAGTTATCATCAACTTAAACAAACACAAATTACATTTTATATTTAAGGTGTGGTTATGAAATGAAGTACAATTTGTACAAAGGTGCAGGTGCCAAAAAAGCTGTGGCTATGGCTCTTGCAGCGGCTATGACAGTAGGGGGGACCCCTGCGGCGTATGCGGCGGATAAATCTCAGATTAAAGATATTCCGAACAACTGGGCAAAGCAGGCAGTTGAAAGTGCAGTTGAAAACGACCTTATGACAGGTTATGAAGGTTATGTAAGACCTGCTGATGACATCACAAGAGCTGAAGTTTCTGTTATTATTAACAAAATTCTTGCCTCAAGCAACAAAGCCGATATTTCATCTTTTTCCGATGTAAATTCATCAGATTGGTTTTATGACGCAATGGCAAAAATCGTTAAAACGGGAATTTTAAGCGGCAGCGGAAATCAGCTTATGCCTAATAAGGAAATTACAAGACAGGAGGCATTCAGCCTTTTGGCAAGAATTTTCGGCATTACAAACGGCGGTGAAAGTGCTCTTGAAGGCTTTGCAGATAAAGACGAGGTTGCTTCATGGGCGAAGGGTGCTCTTGCGGCAATGGTTGAAGCCGGATATGTAAGCGGCAATGACGGAAAGCTTAACCCAAACGATAACATTACTCGTGCGGAATTTGCACAGGTTTTAAGCAATATCGGCTGCAAATATGTTTTTGAAAGCGGCGAGGTAAGCGGAGATTTTGACGGCAACGTATTTATCGGTTCAAATGACGTTACATTAAGCGGAACTGTAAAGGGCAGCGTAATTTTAGGCGACGGTGTAGACAAAACCGTTCTTAAAGATGTTAAAGTAACAGGTGATGTAATTTCAAGAGGAAAAGACGTTGAATTTAACAACGCACAGGTAGACGGAAACCTTGTTATAACAGGCAGCGGCGAAATACCCGAAATCAAGACAGACGACAATACAAAACTTGGCGGCGTTAAGGCTGACAAAAACTATTCATCGGAAAAAGAACTTGAAAACGTAAGCGGAAATGGCAAAAATGTTCACGGAAAAACAGAAACACCTGCCGATACAAAGAAAAATACACATGGAAGTCATCATGGCGGCGGAAGCTCATCTTCTACAACAGCCAAAGGAACAGAAATTGATGTTGCCGGTGAAAAATACTATTATTCGACAAAAGCGGCAATGACAGTAGGCGGAAAAACGGTTACGGGCGAGCAGATTGGCGACACAGGCGTATATCTTTATACAACAGCAGAAGATAAAGACGTATACGGCGTTGCAAATGTTCCTTATGCAGACTTCTATTATGCAGAGCTTGGCAATGAAGTTACAGAATCAAGCGATATTGCAAAAGTAAGCAAGTCAAAAGATGAGGCTTCTTCTCTCAGAGAAGAACACGTATATGATGCCGTTACATCTGCTACAAATAAAAAATCAAAGAAATATGCTGCAACATATATAACGGAAGGCAGCGGAACAACAGTATATATTAACGGTGTTAAAACAGCCGTAAAGATTAACTCAAAGCTTTATGCCGCAGCTAAAGCAGTTGCCGCTTCAAAGGTGACAACAGCAAATAAGCTTGCCGAAATCGCAGACAGCATTGAAACTGTATCTTCAACCCTTCCTTCAGGGTATGAAACATATAAGACGGTAAACGCGGACGGTACACTTTCGGCTCTTACAACAGCAGAAGGAGCAGGAGCAGTTGATAGTGCAAGCACAAAAGCAACAATAACAAGTACATCACCTTGGGGCAACTATCAGATTGACTTTACAGATATGCCTTCCGATATTGATACAAAAACAAATGTTCTCGGTGTTGTTCTCGAAACAGAAGACGGACAGAAGGTTGCCCTCAGACACAACGAAAATATATATAGTAAGAAGGAGGATATAGCTTTTGTTGTTGATGACAGCTTTACAGAGCCTCATGGAAATGTGCTTTACGGAAAGAGATTTAAGAGCCTTTCCGGAAAAACAATAACAAAGATTACATACCTTCTTTCAAACAAGCAGAGCATGACACTTAATGTAAACCTTCGTTGTGCGGCGCAGGTTCCGGCAGACAACAAGGTAACAGTTAAGAGCCAGACAAAGTATGTGCTTGGACAGGGTGCAACAGTAATTCTTGATACAAGCAAACTTCTGTTTAAGGATACTGCCGAAGTATCGGTTAAAATGGGAAGAAAAAAAGTTCTTTCATCTGACAAATATTTATATGACGCTTCAACAGGTGAGCTTAAAATAAACGGAAACGGCGGAACAGGCGCAGGAGAATATACAGTTGTATTCCATGACACTAAAGAAGCAACAACAGGTTATGCCGATACAAAGGTAAGCTTCACTCTTGAAAGCGATGTTGCTTATGACGATACAACAAAATCCGTATCAAACTATGCAAGTGTAAACGTAGCTTCAATTTCTGCACAGAAAAATGTAGACAAAGAAAAACAGGCACCTGCCGCTGTTACAGATAACGGAATAATCAATGACAACGGCTTTGTTGATTTTTCAAATAAAGCTTTTGAAGGTATGAAAGCAAAGGATTCCTATAAAGTTACTGTTACAACAACAGAAGGCGACAGCTTTAGTTTTAATGTAACAATACCTGAAAAGATTTATGCTTATGCAACGCTTTCTTATGCAGAGTATTGGGCAGGCGAAGATGTTTATAAGCCAAGCAACATGGAAGAAGCATCTACAGAAGCAGATTCAAGAGGAGAATATGATAAGGGTGCTTTTGACGCAGTTACAAGAGCAACAGCAAACCACGGTATGCACAGAGGCAGCTTTGTTCAGGACGCTTATATACTTGGTGAAAACGGAAAAGAATATAAGGTTGCAAAATGGACAGACGCAAACAACGCTGTTCTTGCTGATGGAAGAACATTAACAAAAAATACTAACAGAGACACTAAAGAAACAACACTTAGTATAGGTGATGAAACAACAAAATATGTAAAAACAGAATTAAAGGGTATTAAGTATGTTCCCGTTGCAGTAGATGCGGCTGATTTCCACAGCCTTTGCGAAAACAGAAGTGTATATGGAAACGGAAGTACACTTGCGGGAGGATTTTCAGAAAATAATCTTAAAGCGTATAGTGAAACAGCATACGTTGACAGCACAACAAATGGTCTTAAAGAAGCAACATTAAACGGTACAACATGGTCATTTGGTGCAAGACAGACAGGTTCAGGTTCAGGTATACTTGACGAAGAACTTCACACAGCAAGCACCATAACAACAACACCAAAGGAAAATGTAGGCTCTTATGGTGAAAAAATAAGAGTTGACCTTACAGGTGACGATTACGGTGCACTTGGCAGCCAGATGCAGACTGTTAAATGGACATATTACGGAAATGACAGCACATATTCAGATCCTGTTATAAGCTATGGTACAAAATTTGCCGCTGATAACTGGATGCACAAAATGATGGGTATTCAGCTTGGCTTAACGGATTCGGCTCGTTTCCAGCTTCCAAGTGGATATAACGGAATAGGCTATTGGAAGATAACTGTTTATGCACTTGGCTATGAAGATTATTCAACAACATTTGAACTTACAGCTGCAAATATTGCAGGTGTTTCAGAGCCAATGAGCGAAGAACAGAAAACACAGCTTACAGCACTTAAAGATGAGGCAGAAGCACTTCTTGTTAAACACGGAGAAGTGTCAGAAAGTGAAACAGCATGGAAAGCATTGAAAGACCACTATGAAGAGGCAGTTGCTTTATTGAAAAAGGCTGAGGCAACAAGCGCCGAGGCAAAAGAACTTTTGGAGGAACTTCCTGCTCTTATAGCTGCGGTTAAACCGCAAACAACGGAAAAAACAGGTGAGGCAACTGTTGAAACGACAGACAGCAACTTTGTTTTCGGTACATATCAGGCAAAAGTAAAGGTAACAGTTGATGAAGAAGGAAAAATAGTTTCCGTAGCGGATAACGGAACAGAACCGGGAGCAAGCAATGCAAGTTTCTGGAATACAGCTAAAGGTTATTTCAGCAGATTTACAGGAAAAACAGCAAGCGAAATTGATGGTATAGACGCAACATCAGGTGCAACCGTTTCGTTAAATGCCGTTAAATCAGCCGTTAAATCAGCTCTCGGCACAACGGCAACAACTCTTGAAGCCCCTACAATATCAGCGGCAGACCTTCGTACAGAACCTGTATTTGCGGCAGATGAAGATGCAGCATTTACAGTTACAGGCGAAGAAGGCTCAACAACATATACAAAGGAAGGCGAAAATGCAGACGCTTCCGACATTACCGATTGGGTAAAAGTTGATGAGAGCAAGTCTGTAGTTGTTGCAGGCCCTTCAAAAGACGCACTTAATATCAATATTAAAGATATAACAAATGAAAATAAAACACCAAGCATTACAGAAGTAATTCTCAACGCAGTATCCGTTGAGGGCGAAAAAAAAATCAACGATAACATCGAAGAAAATTAAGTTTATTGAAATTCCCTCTGACGCAGATTTAAGCGGCACTAAAGTTTATGAAGGCAGTGCCGCCTGCGATGGGGCGGCAGGTTCGCCATATACCGTAAAGGTTAAGGTAACGACAATAAACGGAAAAATAAGCAAAATAGAGGATAACGGAACAGAGGATACAATAACAAGCGAAAGTGACTATGCTTTTTGGTATGGTTATGGCGTTATGGAAAGCGACGGTATGCCTTCAAAACTTAAAGGCAAAAATCTTCGTCAGATTATAAATGCCAAAACAACACCTTATGCAGAGGATGAAAGCTATGCCGCAGACGCTGTTTCGGGTGCAACTGTTTCAAGCAACTCTGTAAAATATGCGGTTATAAATGCTCTTATTTCTTCGCCTGTAAGCGAAAGCGAAAATACTGTTTCGGCTCCGACAGTTTCGGCGGATGAAAGTGGTTTTGTTGTTTTAAATGCTTTAAACAAGAAAATGAATGCTGTTATAACAGGTGATGACGATGTAACAATCCGTTACACAGTTGACGGAACAGAGCCTGACAAAACAAGTGCGGAAATAGGCAAAATAGGTTATTTTGGAGATAAGGATGGCGTTGCGTTTGAAGCGGAGCCTGAAAAATATCCTGACGGAAGAATAATATGCCTTAAAGTTGCGGCGTTTAAAGACGGAGAAAAAAGCGATACCGTAACCAAATATTTCGTTTTTGCAAACACTAATTCAACACATTCCTATGAAGTTGGCAGTTATACAGGAAAAAGCGGCAGTACAAGCGTTAATGTTACTGTAGAAGACCCTTCTTATTCAGGTAAATGCTTTATAACAAATATCCAGCTTGATGATGAAAGCAAAAAGAAATATTCAGCTTTTGCAGATGAATTTTTAAGCAGAATATATCTCAAACAGGATACGGTTGGTGTTATTGTGGTTGAAGGACACGAAACAGAGTGCAATGAAATACTTGCGGCTGTAAAAACTGCTCTCGACAATGCTTATCTGCCTTCCAAACCGACTATAACTCTCAGCGAAGAAAAAAATTCCTATGAAAACAGCGATTTGGTAGGAATTACATTTGCAACACCTACAGATGATGCAGAAATTTACTATACCGTTGACAACAGCAACACAATGTCAGGAAGCACACTTTCCGACCCGACAAAAACAGGCACAAAATATGAAGGTACATTTAACGTAAATATAGAAAATACATCCGGCGGAAAACTTTATATACGTGCCGCCGCAAAGAAAGACGGAAAATGGTCTTCAACATCAAGAAAGGATTTAACTTTCTTAAAGGGCGTTAAAGAAAATGCCTTTGTTGTAAACGGAACAAACTACAGCAAATGGGATGATGCCGTAAACGCCATAAACGGTATTGAAAACGGTGGAACAATAGTGCTTAATGACGATGTTGAACTTAGCAATGAGTCGGTAATGCCGACAAAACCATGCACAATTAAATCGGCAGACGGTAACGCTTATAAGGTTACGGCAAACATTTTAAATGCCCAGTCTGATGTTGTGTTTGATGGAATTACATACGATATTTCCCGTGTATATGCAAACGGCCACAGTGTTACTGTAAAAGATACAATTACCTATAAGAAAAGCTGGCTCGGAAGAAAAATATATGCGGGCAGAACAGAAGACTGCACAGCCGATAACTGCGTTATAACAGTTGAAAAGGGAGATCTTGAAATATATGCAGGAAATTTCTCGGGAACATTTAACGGTGATGTTACAGTTAATGTAAGCGGAACCGATGAGCAGACAACAGTTGACCTTAACGGACCGAGCGGCACTATAAACGGAAATGTTACGTTTAATATAATTGGTGGAGAAGAGAAAGTTTATATCAGCGGCTTTTTAGGCGAGCTTGCAGGAGGAAACATCAGCGGAACGCTTACTCTCAACATAACAGGCAAGCCTAAGCTTTCAAACTACGGAACATATAAAGCAAGCGTTGATAAAGAAACATTTGGTATTCTTAACCTTACAAATGCGGACAGCGACTTTGTTTCTGCAAATCAAGATAAATTTACAAAGTTTGCCGAAATAAAGGGTGGCGCGTCAACAGCCGCGGATACGGCGGAGATTTTAAGCCTTGAAGAAGCGGCAGACGAAGAAAAAGAGGTTTACGGACCCGTAGTTCTTCCTATATATAATGAAGAAACACCTGTAGCGGGTATTGAATTTTATTTTGACGAATTAAATTCGGAAGAAACCGACGAGTTTTTTGAGGAAACGGAAGACAAGGCGGAAATAAAAGATAATTTAACAGAAGAATAAATTAACGAGAGCAAGGGGCTGTGAAAAAACATAGCTCTAAAATAAAGAAGGACCTAAGGTTCAAAATGAGCCAAAGGTCCTTCTTTTGTGTTAAAATTAACTTGAAATGAAAATTTTAAACAACATCAATTCTAACCCAAAACAAGGTTTTTTACCAGTATTTATTTCTGATTGTTTAGATTTTCTGGATCCGGTTTTTACATTTGACAGATTTATGGAGGAAATCGATGGACAAAAGTATTTGAAAAACATTCCGGCTTATAAAACCGGAAGGCTCAGATACAATCCCGTTAACATGTTAAAAACCGTACTTTTCAGCTTCATGACATCAGGATATTGTTCACTCAGAGAAATGGAAGATCATTGCAAAGTGAATCTCAGATTTATGTATCTGATGGAACGTCAGACTCCGTCCTATCGTACCTTCGGCTATTTCATCAATGATGTGCCGGCTGATTCTGTTGAGGACATATTCAATGACATCAATAAAGCGATATTCGCCAAGGAACATGTTGATTTACAGCACATTTACATCGATGGCTCCAAGTTTGAGGCAAATGCAAACAAGTATACCTGGGTATGGAAAAAGGCAACGGAGAAGTCCCGTTATCGTTTGTACGATAAAATCACCACACTGATCAATGACATGAATGAAGCATTTATGTGGAGCGGAGTGAAAATCTCAACAAACACCGAGTATGTTCCTGATTATCTGGCAGAGGTGGCTGACAAATATGCAGAACTCTGGCAGCTCGATGAACAGGCCTTTGTTCATGGAAGGGGCAGACACAAAACTGTTCAGCAGAGACAGTACGAACTTCTTCTGAAATATAAGAAAAAACTCGAAGAATACGTTGAGAAAATCACTATCTGCGGGGAGGATAGAAACAGCTATTCAAAGACAGACAAAAGCGCTACTTTTATGCGAATCAAAACCGATTACATGAGGAATGACCAGCTGCTGCCAGCCTACAATGTTCAGGTGGGCGTTGCAGATGAATACATAGCTGTGGTGGATGTGAATCACTACCGCGCTGATACAGACTGCTTTATTCCGTTGATGGAACAATTCCATCGAATTTATGGTTTTTATCCCAAATATCCGGTAGCGGATGCCGGCTATGGTTCCTATAACAATTGCATTTACTGTGAGCAGCATGGAATGGAAAAATACATGAAATTTCCGATGTTCAAAAAAGAGACAACTGATCAGGATTATCACAGCAATCCGTTCCGAGCCGTAAATTTCCCTCTTGATGCAGAGGGCGTTATGCGATGCCCCAATGGGAAAGCATTTACATTTCTTTATCGCAAACATATCTATGGTAATCAGTATGGACGTCAGGAAGAAGTATATCAGTGCGAGGACTGCACAGGCTGTCCATACGCTGACAAGTGTAAGAAAACAGATAAAAACAGAACTGTCCGCATAAACGAAGAACTCACCGGAATGCATAAAGAAGTAATAGAAAATCTGGAAAGCATTCATGGAGCACTGCTCAGAATGAACCGATCCATTCAGGGAGAGGGTACCTTTGGAATAATGAAAAACGATCGCTGGTACAAAAGAATCGTACGAAGAGGAATAAAATCAGTACGCCTTGAGGTTTTTCTTGTTTCTATAGGTCAGAATCTATATAAATATCACAATAAAAAGAAAAGAAGCAAAGAAGCTGCGTAGGATTCAAATATTGAAGAATATGGGGTAAGGGGAACTATGCCCTTTTTTCCTGTTGCAGTTATATACAAACCAACCAGAGCAAAAAGAAGGGGCGTATGAAAAATGATTTCTCATTTTTTCACACGCCCTTTTTTATATAATTATGTGTTTTGTCCAAATATGAAAAAATTGTCTATAAAGAAAATAAGTAGTTGACGAAATATTACACGATGTAATAGAATGAAATTACAAGACGTAACAGAATGAGGTGATATGAGATGGATGAAAATATGAGTATTTCTAATGCAGAGATGAAGGTAATGAATCATATCTGGAAAACAGGAGCAATGATTACAGTGCCGGAAATGCTGGCAATTTTAAACGAAGAAGGCGAAGAATGGACATACCCTACCGTAGCAACATTCCTGAGACGTTTGGAAGCGAAGGGTATCTTGGGAGTAACCAAAAAGGGGAACAAGCTTTGTTATTTTCCGCTGGTAAGCAAAGAACAATATGAAACAAAGGAAGCAGAAGGTTTTGTAGAAAGCAAATTCGGCGGCTCCTTAAAAAATTTTCTGGTTGCTTTCCGAGGTAGTGACAAAATCAGTAAGAAGGATATGAATGATTTGAAGGCGTGGTTAGATGAATTTGATAATTGAGCGAGCGTTTATTGTTGCATTATTGTTATCTATCAGCGGATTTGTATTCTGTGCGATTTTTTTACCATTTGAAAAGATTGCATATAAGTGGACTTCGGCAAGGACAATGGTCTATGTAAATACAATAGCTCTATTCTCATTTGTAACACCGCTGTATTTTGTTGTATCGCTAAGGGATGGCAGTGAAAAGGCTTTTATTCAGTCAGATTTATTGATACATCAAGATATAAGCGGATATGATGGCTTTATATATAATGTGCGAGAGCAAATACACATGGAATATCTCGGAACCATTTGGTTGATCGGGGTTATTGGTTTTTTCGTTTATTATGTATGGAAATATGCCAGCCTGTTGTATGCCGTTAAAAAGTCTATGTTCTATGTGCAGGATGATTTATGGCATGAAACATTCTGTAAGATTAAAGACAGTAATCAGGTATCAAACGTAAGCCTGATTGGGTGCTGCAATATATCTACACCATGTACAATCGGTATAAGGAAAAGATACATTGTGATTCCTGCTTATATGATAGCTTTCTTTGATGAAGAAGAAATTGGTTTTATCTTAGAGCATGAGTTTTATCATGTGAAGCATCGGGATTTATTGCGGAAGTTATTGGTGTTGTTCTTAAATTGCCTGAATTGGTTCAACCCATTATATTACCTTTTAATGAAAAATCTTTCAGAATGGACAGAAGCTGCTTGCGATGAAGATGTAACAAAAAAATATACGAAGGGGCAAAAACGAAAATATTGCGAGCTGATTATAAAGGTGCTGGAGCTGGAACAGGCCAGAAGCAAAGGAACATTTTTCAGCATTGGCTTTGTAGGATTGGAGATAAAGAATTATAAGTGGAGGATGATAAAAATTATGAAAAAGTGCAGTATGAACAGCAGACTGGGGAAGGTTACAGTGGCAACGATTGCGATGGTGGCAATGTTTTGTGGCAATGCATCGGCAAAGGAATTGGATGTTCCTGTAAATATGCTGTTTTCTAAGAATGTTGAATTTGTAAAAGCGGGCGAATTGGAAGAAGTAGCTGCTGATGATATTCAGATGGAAGGAGAATTTGAAAGTCACACACATATAAATAAAGACAGTCTGGTGGAATTTGAACTGTGCAATACAGATGATATTACATACGAAATTATTTATCAGGGGGAAGTGGCTGATGTGCCGGAACAGGTGCAGGCGCAGGTTGAACCCAGACATGCCCATAAACTTGTGGACATTACTTTAAAGGAACATAAGAAAAAAAGTAATGGTTCTTGTGTTACAACATACTATGAAGGGCAGAAATGCAGCACTTGTGGAACTGTTTGGAAAGGTGATGTAATCAATACTGTTACTATGGCAAAATGTACACATTAAGGTAAATAGCATTTATTAAATATGAGTGCTTTTTATAAATTACATAAATGAGAGGAGGCGGTGCTATGAATGGTAAGAAAAAATCGGTAATGGAGGTGATAAAAAAATCCTGAATGAAAAGGCAGAATCGTGCGGCTAACACAAAATCTGTTTCAATCAGGATTGATAGATATAGTATACAATAAATTCCTATTGTTTTCTATAAATTTATTCTATACGAGGGAGGAAAATATATGAAAGAAAAAATTATGGCTATAGCATTATCTATGGTAATGTTGTTGGGTGGAACATCAACTGCGTTTGCAAGTGGGTCTAATGATAAAGTAGTAAGCGAAGATTTGGCAATGGCAATTGCATATGATTTTCTGCTTTCAAGAGAAGAAAATGAAGATATAATTGAAAAATTGCCAAATGACTATAATTTGATTTTAAGTAAGACAATATATGAGACCGAAGGTGTTCCTTCTGCATACAAATTTGATATTGAAGATGAGAAGGATACTTATCATGGATATATTGTTATTGGTGCGCAAGAAGAATATGCACCTGTCATTGAATACAGCTTTTCTGATGAAAAAGGTTTTTTAGATTCTGCTGAAGCAAATGAAGAAATTTACTATGTCGGCGGGTATGATTATTTTGCGGTTAATGAAGGTACTGGTACAGTAAAAAATTTAAATACTCAAGAAGAAGTACAAAGCGTAAGTATCGATACGTATAACAATAGTACAGACACTTCTGATTATTCTGATATGTGGAAGGCAATATATAAAGCCTATGAAAAGAAGGCAGTAGTGCCCGTGTTTATTAAAGATCCTTCTCCAATGGAAGATGGCTATAAGTCTTTAAATATTAGAAATATTGTTGATTCTACGTTTGCACCATATAAAACAATGAATGATTTCGTTGGAAACATTGGGGATTGTGGACCGGTTGCAGCAACCAATCTTATGATCATGGCAAAGCATTCTTTCGGTGAGGATGTTTTATTAGATGGAACAATCAAGAATGTATACGATGAATTATTTAAAACAACGGGATGTGATCCCAAGAATGGAACATACCCTAATTTTCTGTCTTCTGGTATTAATCAGTATCTTACAAGTATTAATAAAAAATATACAGGTGCAACAAGAGAATTTCAGTTTGTGAGTGATGTAGGAGTAAATGGTATGATGAGTAATGTAAAAAATCAGATTTGCCAAATTATTCAGTTGGATAAAGGCAGCTTGTATGGTGCACATTATGTATACACATTTGGGTATGAAGAATACGTTCATACAAATAAAACAAATGTTTATTTTATGATTGCAGATGGATGGAATTCTGGCGTGAGATATATTCTGTATGACAAAGATAAGATGCTTACGTTAGTAACTGTTAAGTTTTAAATTATAAAGAAATAAAAATGTAGAAATTTTTTCTGACAATTTCCTTATTTTTATTTTATAGTGAAGGAGCGACGTTGAGAAGTGAAAAAAATCTTATATTTCTTATGTATAGTATTATTTTCTACAACGGTATATGCTGCATCGGATACAAGCAATGCAACATTGAATAATGCTCAGGTGCGTTTTAATAATGGCGAGATACAGACAATCCAGTGCTATAACATTAATGGATACAACTTTGTTAGGATAAGAGACATTATGAACCATTTAGATATGGCAGTATATGCAATCCAGAATGATAATAAAGGTGTGGTGGTAGATCCTTATGATATACCCACGTCCAACGAGCCGCTGAAAGAATTAACCCAACAGACCGCTAAAGTCAAAGTGGAAAAAGGCAGACTCATTTATGATGATTCTAGCAGTGAAGCCGAGTATTTTCTTTTGAACGGAAGATATTATTTTAAGCTAGCTGATATAGAAAAAGCAACAAATAAAGCATGGGGTTCTATTATTGTAAGCCATCAGGTTGTTGGAATGGCAATAAATAATGGTTATGTATTTGAAAAATTCCCAAGGATCGATATAACATGGAATGATTCTGAAAAAATTATTAATGTCAATATAATTCAAGAAGATATTCAAAAGATCGGTAGTAATTTTTTGAAAAAAACAACCGAGAGAGATGGTTATGAAGGTGAGAGTTATAATTTTGATGCGGATTTCATCTGTATTCAGCAAGGATCGGATTATATATATATAACGAATGAAGCTGATATCAATTTGGTGCTCGATGAATTGTCTGATTTATTAAACCAAGGGGAGATTGTTGAATCCCCAGGAAAGAATGTATTAAGACCAACAGCAAATTTTATGTATCGAATAGTTTGGGTTACAAACGAAGAAATCAAGGATTTTGCTATTTATAAAGATGACAGAGTATATCAACATATGTCTGATACTGAAGGAAACGATATAGCTGTATCAAAGACAGAATTAGATGTTTTTTTGAAAATTGTAGATAAGTTATTTGAAAATGCCGGAGATACATACCACCAAGATAGTTATGACACATGAGAGGTATTCCTCGTAGTAGCTTTTAAGGAGCAACAGCTTAAGGGGTGCTAAGCACAATTTTTTGTGACAGTTTCCTTTAGACTTTGAAAATAATATTTTCAAAGTTACTTTTCATAAAATTTTTCATCCAGCAGCTCCGGGGCAAAGTGCTCTGGGGCTGTATTCCTTTGTATAAAAAAATGGGAGGGCCTATGCTCACCCATTCGATTTTTAGAATTTTTTGCTATACAAGTGTTGCATTAATATGGGAACGAAGATGGAAGGAAGGGAAAAGCGGCTGAAGCTGATTAAGAACGTCTGACAAGGGGACAGAATCGTTTTTGATTCTGTCAGCCGTATGTCGAGGGATGCGGAAGAAGGATTCACAGCTTATGAGGAATTATATCATAGGGGAATTGATTTGGTATTTTTGAAAGAGCCGCATATCAATACCAGTGTCTACAAGAAGGCAATGGAGTCCGGCATTGAAATGACAGGGACTACTGTCGATTATATTCTGGAAGGTGGAAACAAATATATGCTGGCTCTTGCGAAGGAGCAGATAAAAATATGCTTTGAGCAGGCAGAGAAGGAAGTTAAGGATTTGCGGAGAAGAACCATCGAAGGAATTGAAACAGCACGTTTGAATGGTAAGCAGATAGGACGAGCTGCCGGCACAAAAATTGAATACGAAAGTACAAAGCAGAAAAAACGGGAAATATATAAGTATTCCTCGTCCTTTAACGGTATGCTGAAGGATAAGGAGGTTATAAAACTGTTTGGAATTAGTAGAAATTCCTATTACAAATATAAGAGAGAGATAAAAGAAGAAATAGGGTGGAGAAAGTGTGTGGGAGAATAACCAATAAAACTATCATAATTCTTATAGTTTTTAATGTATAAACAGAAAAAATGTTTTAAATTATATAGTTTTTTGTTATAATAAATAAGAAAGGTGATGATAACATGATTTTTAGACCGGATTATATCGAAGCAATAAAACCATTTATAAATCAACCTCTGGTAAAAATTCTTGCAGGTATCCGACGCTGTGGTAAATCTACTATTTTTGAAATGCTAAAAGAAGAATTACTTAGCCGGAATGTACCGGAATCATGTATTATAATGAAGAGATATACAGAAATGGATATTCCTGAGAATATTACAGCGAAGCAGATGTACGATGAACTTATTGCAGAAATTGCAGGAAAAGAGAAATGTTATATACTTCTGGATGAGATTCAAGAGATTAAAGGTTGGGAGAAAGCAGTTAATAGCTTGCTTGAAGGTACAAATGCGGATGTTTATGTAACCGGCTCCAACTCCAAACTTATGTCCAGCGAGATTTCTACTTATTTGACAGGGAGATATGTTTTAATCCCAGTTTTTACACTGTCTTTTAAAGAGTATTTGGACTTTAAGGACAACAGCACATTATCAAGAAATGAGTTGCTTGAGGAATATATTCGTTTTGGCGGCTTTCCAATTATCGCAATCGGTGATTATGAAACACAGCCGGCATATCAAATTGTCAATGGCATTTATCATACGGTTGTTTCTCGTGATATAGTGAAGCGACACCGCATCAATAAACAGGATTTGTTTGATCGTGTGGTGAAGTATGTCATAGAAAATATAGGGAAAACATTTTCTGCGAATTCTATTTCTAATTTTCTTAAAAATGAGCATAGAAAAATATCTGTAGAGAGTATTTATAATTATTTAAGATGGCTGGAACAGGCATTCATCATTTATCCTTGTGCAAGATACGATTTACAAGGAAAAAGTATTTTGAAAACACAGGAGAAGTATTATCTGGCTGACTTTTCTCTTAAATATGCTCTCATGGGGTATAATCGCAAAATGCTGGACGGAGTAATAGAAAATATAGTTTTTCTTGAATTAAAACGGCGAGGATATGATGTTTTTATCGGAAAGAACGATACCAAGGAAATAGATTTTGTGGCAATCCGACGAGATGAGAAGATATATGTGCAGGTGTGTGTGCAGCTTCCGGAAAAGTCTGATCGTGAAGTGGGAAATCTAATGGAAATTAAAGACCACTATCCTAAGTATGTTGTTACTTTAAATGATTTGGATGTGGGAATTGAAAATGGTATTAAAATTGTCCATTTGTCAGATTTTCTTCTTTCATCACAGTGGTAAAATGGTAGAGTAGACGGAGTCAAAAAAGAAGAATACGGATAACGTGATGAGGAAAATATTGAAATAAGTGTAATTGACTTTTATGCCCTGAAACATTGTAATTGAGGGCATGAAAGTCAATTTTAATTTTGAAAGAAGGTAATTGGATGAATGTGTTGTAGACAATCACCCTCAATATGCAGTCAAATTTTCAAAAATGGGATATAGAAAGGATGGTAATATTACCAATATTCCATTATATCTAGTCGGAAAGACCAAGGAGCTTTTAGAGGGTGAGAGAGATTTGGAGTGAATATAGAGATGGTTTTGTGACAGATATAAAAGAAAAATTATAGCTTAGTAAGAAAACGGTTGATTATAAATTAACCGTTTTCTTGTGCCTTTATAGGAAATTCCGATTTTCTTATAAAATTTTCTGAGAAGAAACCGTTTGATTTACAGAAGGGAGATTCTATCGGTCAGCAGAGGAAAGCATAACCGAGGCATAGAATATTCCTTCCTTCCATTCAAAACGAGCATCCCCATTATAACGTTCCGCAGTCATTCGCACAGATTCCGTCCCAATCCCAAAGCCATCGTGCTTGGAGGAAATGAGCCGTTTTTCATCGGAGAGCGGCGGTTGGTCGCTGGTGTTATCCATCGTCAGATAAAGGCTTCCTTGCTGGCGAATGTGCAGACGGATGAAGCGTGGTGTTTTGGAGGCGGCGCAGGCATCAAGGGCATTTTCCAGAAGGTTTCCCAAAAGCGAACAGAACTCCGGCTCCGGAATAATCGTCTGTTCCTCCATTTGAACCACAGCTTCCAAATCGGTTTTTTGGAGAAGGGCCTGCTCTGCATAGTGGTGCAGAATGGCATCCACAGCATAATTTTTGCAAAATGGATGAATTGTATCGGGTGGCAGACTTTCTCCGTATGCTTTCACATAGGCCGCCACTTTGGAGATATCGCCGCTTTCCACACAGCCCTGCAATGCCTTGAAATGCTGATGCAAATCATGTCTGGCACGGCGGGTGTCGGCAATACTCTTTTGCAGAGTGCGATACTGGGCAGTTTGCACTTGCAGCAGTTTGTTTTCCTGCGAAAGACGGATATTTTTGGCAATTCCCCTTGCCATCCAGTAAAACAGGGCATAATAAAGCAGCATCAGCCCCAGAAGTGCAAGAATTAAAATCGGATAGAAGTGCATCACACGGTTGGTATAAAGCGTGGAATATTTCCTGGGGCGAAGGGTGGTATTCAGACACCAGAACACCAACGGCAATATCCAGAATATATACCAGGTTTCCGGTGTTTCTACCTCATCCAACAGCCAACGGGCAGCGTGTGTGGCAGGGTAGCATAAAACCCCCAGCAGCAGCCAGCACAGCAGGACATAAAGAATGGTACTGTTTAGGGAAAGCACAACTGCACCACTTCGCCGAAACAGAAGAGCATCTATCAGAATTGCCAGATTATACATGCAGGAAAATACACCGCAAACTGCCAGAAATACGTTGACGGTTTTCCACCGAGATAGCGGAACTGCTTTGCAATAGAACAGCAGAAGCAATGCCTGCGTCAAAAGCATACAGAGCTTTGTGCTATAACGAAGCCGCCAGCAGAGCCAGCCCACCCCTACACACCACAAAATCAGAGTGGGAATGCCCCACAGCAAGAGGAGCCTTCCCTTGCCGTTCAGATGGTTTTTCATCGGTAGAAAGCACAGAATGATAGCGGGGATAGAGATGGAAAGCTCCAGCATCGGGTGGAGCATATCAGAGAGTTCCATTTGTGAAGCCTCCTCTCATGCGGGCATAGGCAAAGGAAAGATATTTTTCCCGCACCTCCTTATATTTTAATCGGCTGACGGGAACAGATGTCCCATCTGACAGAAGAAAATGACTTGCCGTTAAGCTTTCCACCTGCTCCAAATTGACCAGAACACCACGCATACAGTCGCAGAAATAAGGGTATGCCAACAGCAGAGCCGCAAAATCAGCCTGCCGCATGGAGATGAGGCGTGTTTTTCCGCCAAGCAGATGAACCTCTACATTGCGACTTTGGTATTCGGTATAGGTAATTTGATGGAGCAGAAGTGGTGGCTGTTCTGCAGCACCCGGAATGATTACGCACTGGCTTTGCTCCAAAAGCTCCGCACTGCAGCGTGAAAGTGCCTGTGTTAGATTTTCATAGGAAAAGGGCTTTACCAGATAATATGCCGCCCCAACTTCATAGCTGTCCACAGCGTACTCTCCGGTGGTGGTTGTAAAGATTAGCTGACAATGCGTATCCTGCTCCCGAATTTTTCGGGCAACCTCCATACCGGTTATGCCGGTCATATAAATATCCAGAAAGATTATATCAAAGGCATTCGGAGCGAAATGGGCAAGCAGAGCCTCGCCGCTTTCCAATATAACAGGGGAAGGAACCAAAGGAATCCCCTGTTCCGATGCCCAACGGCAGAGAAACTTCCGCAAAGCTTCGGCATCGGTGGAAAGGTCATCTACAATGGCAATCCGCATAATTTTCGCCCCCTAACTTAAGAATTTTGCTTTTCAAAAACTATTGTAACATATTTTTTTCGGTTTGACCTACATTTCGTGCAGATTTTTGACATCTCATGCAAGACCTATTGACAGAGTGGTGAAAAATGGTATCCTAAATTTAGTCGGTTCTGTAAAAGAATCGATTTTTTTTATGCCTTTTTAATCTGCTGTGGAAGGGAGGAGGCGTGTTGAAGATTGCACTTTACAATGAAAACCTTAGAGAACTGGAACTTTTGTTAGGACAGCTTGACCAATGTGCCAGAGAATATCTGCGTTTTGTGGAGATTACCCCCTATGTGAGACAGGAGGATTTTTGCAGCTTGGTGCGGGATGGGCCTGAGGTTGATTTATTTGTGGTGGCGCAGGATGGCACCTTTAGTCTGGAGATTATGGAGCTGCTGTGGGAGAAAAGACCGCATGCGCATATTTTTTGGTTTTCGGATTTGGATTTTGCCCTGCGTGCCTATCGGTACAATGCGGACTGGTTTGGGAAAAAGCCTGTGGATATTCATAGCCTGCGGAAAGCCTTTGGACAGATTTTGTATCGGAGAGAATGTTTATGACAGTGTTATTGAAAAAATGCACCGAACAGGGTGCAGAATCAAATACAGGAAAAAAAGAGGAGGTATTGAGTATATCCGACAGAAAATGAGGAAAAAGAAGGGAGAGAGTATAAATGGGAAATCGAAAGAGATTGACCGCATTTTTATTGACAGCGGTAATGATTTTGACCATGCCGCAAATGCAGATAGCGGCGGCAGAGGTTGAATCTCCTGCTGATGTAGGCTTATGTATACACCACACGCAGCATACAGAGGATTGTGGGTATACGGAAGGAGAGAAGGGAACACCCTGCGGGCATGTGCATACAGAGGATTGCTATGCACCGATAAAGCAGTGTGTGCATGAGCATGGGGAGAGCTGTTATCCTGTTGCGGAGGACAGTGCAACAGAGAATACGGCGGAAGGAGAGCCGCATACATGTACCCATGAATGTAGTAAGGAAAGCGGCTGTATCACAGAAAAATTAGACTGCCGACATGAGCATAATGCGGACTGCGGCTATTCCCCCGCTACCGAGGGAACGCCTTGCACCTATGAATGTGAGATCTGCTCAGGACAGGAGCAAATCAATGCACTGCCGAACGTAGAGGATAGCCCCAGAGAAAATGCCGAAGAAATTGCAGCTCTGCAGGCTGTTGCGGCAGAAACAACAAATGAAAAGCCGAAGGGAGAAGGCACAAAAGAATCCCCCTACCAGATTACCAACGCAGAGGAGTTGGCATGGTTTCGGGATACGGTGAATAGCGGAACAACCGATATTCACGCCAGACTGCTGCATGACATTGACCTGAATAACGTCAGTTGGGTGCCCATTGGAACCAAGGAACATCCCTACACCGGCACCTTTGACGGAAACGCCTATACCATAAGGAATTTTCGGCTGGGGAACTACAGTGACTCAGACCCAATTTCTGAAAAGGGCCTTTTCGGCTGGATTGGATTGGGTGGTACAATACAGGATGTGGTTGTGAAGGTTGACTACATGGGCTCTACGTATAAACCCGACAATGTCAATGTTATCAAATGTGGACTGATTGCGGCGTATAACGCAGGCACTATCCAACGATGCAGCGCCATAGTCTATTATACGTTCCATGTCAAGGGGGAGTTTGGTGCCATTGCCTACAGGAATAGCGGCACAATCGAAGACTGCCTGAGTGCGGTGGGAAAGTTACAGTCGGATATTCTTATTCCGGAGAATGCCTCTGCTGCAGGCATTGCCTATGAAAATTCAGGCACAATTAAAAACTGCCTGTTTGACGGTGAACTCCGAACAGATGGGGTCACAGGCACTTCCTATGTGCCGAAAGACTACGCCATTGCAAAAAATAGCTCCGGCGGTAAAATCACAAACTGCTACTATTACCACTCCAAACCAAGAGTCGGCGATGCAATATACTACGAGGGTGAACTATACCAGGACGGAGACAACCATACTGTAATATCCAAGACGCAGAAGGAGATGGGCACCGGCGAAGTGACCTGGCTGTTAAATGAGAATGGAAAGTATGACATCTGGCGGCAAAGAAAAATCGGCTCTGCGGACATTTCTCTGGATAAAAGCTACGGGAGGGTCAAGCAAAATACTGATGGGACGTATTCCATTGTTACCCCTCATATACACCGACTGGATAACGGCACGCAGACAGAATTCAAGGAGGTTAACTCTTTGGATGAAATCACAAAAGACACTTCAGACACAAAATACTACTGTCTGAGCAAAGATGTCGCACTGAGCGAAGCATGGACAGCTCCGAATCGGGACATTTCGCTTTGTCTGAACGGAAAGAGCATCACAGCCCCTAACGATGCTTCTGCAATTACCGTAGGCAACGGCAGCACATTCACTCTGATGGACTGCAAGCAAGGCAAAATCAGCGGTGGTTCCTCCGGCATTGAGGTAACAGGTGGCACGTTCAACCTGCACAGCGGCGTAATCAGCGGCAATAACATCGGCGTACTGCTCGATAGCGGGACATGTACGCTGAAAGGCGGTTCCATTACCAAAAACGCCACAGGCGTAGACTATCGGGATGGCACGCTTACCCTCAGCGGCGGAGCAAAGGTAATTGAGAATCAGACGAAAAATATTCTGCTTCACACAGGGAAAACGCTCTCCTTCGGGAAGCTGAATGCCGATGTACGCTTTGGCATTTCTGTAGAGAATTTGGATTCCTCCGAGGCTTCCATCCCCGTTACTGACACAACCGGCGGGAAATATTTCAACAACCTCTTCCCGGATGATGCGCTCGCAAACGAGCTGTATCAGGAGAACGGTGTGGTGTGGCTTCGCACACAGGGGCATAAAGCGCACTGTGTCTGTGGTGGTACACACAACACCGCCATTGACAATCATACGGAAGAAAATAAGTTGAATTTTCAGCCGTGGAATCCCTATAAGGAAAATCCCGCAAAGCCTCAGATGCCGACCTCTATGCCTGCAGGTGTGGACGGCTACTACCTGACACAGGATGTCACGCTGAATAGCACTTGTAGCCCGTCGAATGTGGTGCTTTGTTTGAATGGACATAAGATGACCTTCTCCGGCAAGGGTTTCGTGGAGATTCCTGGAAACGGAAAGTTGACGCTGACCGACTGCGGGACAACCGGCAAGCTTTGCAGGGAAGGCAGTGAAGTATACAAGAAAGGTGGCATTTCCCTCTCAACAGGAAGCACCTTTGACATGTACGGCGGCACGATTACCGGCTTTCAGCACGGTGTATCCACCGACCAAGTGGGTGGAACAATCCATCTGTACGGAGGGACGATTACCGGAAATGAGACTGTCCACGGTGCCGGCGTGTTTTGCTGGGGCAGTAGTAGCAATCCCTCAACATTCATCATGTACGGCGGAAAAATCACAAATAACCATGCAACCTATTCAGGTTCAGATATCAACGTAAAACCGTCAGGCGGAGGCGTATTTCTGAGAGAGTACAGTAAATTTGAAATGTACGGCGGCGAGATTACCGGCAACACCGCTACTTATGGCGGCGGTGTGTACTGCGGTGCAATCATAAGCCCCAACACCGCAGAGATGATTCTGCACGGCGGCAAAATTACCGGCAACACCGCTACTTATGGCGGCGGCGTGTACTTCAAGGACAAAGCCTTTCAGGTCACCGGCAAAGGCAAGGTAACAATTACCGACAACACTGGAAATGGCGGAAAAAATGTGGTTTTGTTTGATGGGAAAACCATTCAGGTAATAGAGAAACTGCATGAAGAAACCCGCATCGGTGTGACATCCTTTCATGGCCCTACCGATGGAAAGTCGATCCCTATCGCTAAGACGGAAAATAAAGACTGGATTAAGGAAGGAAACTTCACCTCTGACATTTCCGACTATGGTATCGCCCTATCGGAGGACGGCAAAACCGTGCAGCTTCAGACACACCAGCATAGCTGGGAGTACATCGTCAGTCAGGATGGTACAACTATTACGGAACATTGTACGGCAGAAAACTGCGGACTGCCCGAAGACAACGGTGGCAGTGTGACTATCAAGGCTCCTGCGGACAATTTGATTTATGACGGACAAGGAAAGGCCGCAGTTCTGGAAAACACCCTTATCTCCGGTGTGGATGTATCGGACATTACCTATACCAAGGATGGCACTGCTATTACCGGAACGCCCACCGATGCGGGCACCTATACCGCCGCTGTTACCGTGGGCGGAGAGAAGGCAACAGTGCAGTACACCATTGCGCAGTCCGGGACTGAGTTTAGCGGCGGAGTGAAAGTGAGTGCCTATGTCTACGGCGATCCTATCTTCGTCACTGTGACACCTAAGGCAACCGGCAAGGCTCCTATTAGAAAGGTGCGAGCACTTAGTACACCTCAGGCGGGTGAGATGGCAATTTACGAAGGAGACAGACAGCTTACTGAGGCACAAACGGTTACCTCCGGCAAAGAGCTGACCTTTACCATCGACACCGCAAAAGCGAATCTCGGAAAGGGACGGCACACGCTCACCGCAAAATTTGTAGGATCGCAAAATATGGCAGCGCAGGCAGAAACGGTGCAAGTATATATTCGGCAGGCCGCGATTGCAAGAGCGGATGTTGCGGTAGCGGGCGAATCGTTTACCTATACAGGCTCTCCGATTACCCCTGCTGTAAGCGTAACATTAAAAAATGGGACACAGCTCATGAAGGATCGCGATTATACGCTTGCCTATACGAATCACACCAATGCGGGCACAGCAACCGTGACCGTTACCGGCATAGGCAACTATATCGGTACAGCAAAAAAAACCTTTGTCATCAGCAAGGCAGCGGCCCCTGAAATCAGTTGGCCAACGGCAAGCGCAATTACCTGCGGGGAAAAGGTGTCGGACAACCTCTTGAGCGGAGGCAGTACCCAATACGGTACATTCACTTGGTCGGATACTGTAAAGGATACGATTCCCACAGTGGGAACTTACTCGTACAAAGTGGTGTTTACTCCCAGTGCAGATACGGAAAAGAACTATGAAACGATTACCACAAAGGAGAAGGAAATTTCTCTGACTGTCAATGCAAAAAGCTTGACCGATGCCCAAGTGACGGTATCCGGCAGCTATACATATACCGGTCAGGCTCAAATTCCGGCTGCTGCTGCGGTAACGGTTCAGTTAGACGGTAAAACGATTCCTAATGACCGGTACACAATTTCTGCCAGTGATAATACGAATGCCGGACAGGCCACAGTGACCGTCACCGGCAAAGGCGACTATATCGGCACAGCAAGCGGAACCTTTACTATAAACAAGGCAACGCCTAACCCGACCACGCCGACCGAATTGAACGCTGTTTATGGCAAAACACTGAAGGATGTACCTCTGCCGAAGGGATGGGCTTGGGATACTCCCGATACTTCGGTTGGCAATGTGGGAGAGAAAACCTTTGCTGCTACTTACACCGAGGACAACAGCGGCAACTACAACCCGGTACAGAAAAACCTTACAGTGAAGGTGGCGAAAAAAGCGGTTACCGTTACGGCACTGGACAAGAATGCCTACATCGGCAGCGATGTGCCGGATCTGAGCAATCCGGAAGCAGGTAAGGATTACAAGGTAGAGGGCTTGGTCGGTACAGATAGCCTGAACGGCACTGTAACATTGACCTATGCGCAGACACCGAATATGAGCAAAGCCGGCAAAACCACAATCAACATTATCGGTACGCTGTCAAATGATAATTATGATATTATTTATGCCAATGGAACACTGACCGTTTCCAATCGACCTTCCGGCGGCGGTGGCGGCGGTGGCGGTAGTAGTAAGCCTGCGGAAAAACCTACAGAAAAACCCGCAGAAAAGCCTGCTGTATCTCCTACCGTGGATGGCAAGAATGATACCGTAAAAATAGCAGAAACCACAGCAGAAGCAAATGCGGCGGCGGCAAATGCAGCGAAGGCGGATGATAAGGTAACACTGGTAACGGAGGGTACAAGTGTTTCCGGTAAGGATTTTACGAATCCTGCGGTTTTGAAAATTCCTGCGGATACCAAGGATGTGAAGAATGTAAATCAACTGACCTTAGCAAGATTGAACGCCGAAACAGGCAAGCTGGAAATCGTTGGCGGCAGCTATGATGCAAAGGCGAATGCGGTTGTTGGTTATGTGGTAGAGGAAGGCAGCTATTTCGTTGTGGAAAAGGAGAGCCTAACAACAATTAGCATGCAGATTGGCAATAATGGTGTTGTGCTGAATAATGAAAACAAGATTTTGGATGCGGCACCCTTGATTTCGCAGAACAGAACGATGGTTCCGCTGAGATTTATTGCAGAGGCATTCGGTGCAAATGTAAGCTGGGCGCAGGATACAAAGACAGTTACCATCGTGATTGACGGCAAGGTCTTGACCATGAGAATCAATCAGGAATTGGAAGGCTTTGGCGCAGCACCCATCATCAGCAACGGACGCACGATGGTTCCCATTCGCTATATTTCCGAGGAATTGGGCGCAAATGTGATTTGGGTTCCTTCCACAAGGACAGTTGCGATTGCAAGATAACTATGTTTGGGAAAAAGAAAGCAAAATGAAGTATCCCAAAAAGTGAGAAAAATATATCTGATGTAAATTGTTTTAGGGGCGAAAATGGCTTGCTATCCTTTAGACTTTGAAAATAATATTTTCAAGTTTGCTTTTTCAAAAAAGATTTTTCATCCGGTAGCTCCGGGGCAAATTGCTCTGGGGCTGCATTCCTTTGCACAAAAAAGGCTATTAGAAATTTAGAGTGGGTTGACTAAAAAAATGTTGTTTATATAATTCGTTTTTCTTCCAAGTTTGGGGTGGGTTTTAAAAAAATAACCCACCCTTTTGTTATGTTAATTCTTCCAAGTTTGAGGTGGGTTAAATATTCTTAACACTCTTGACAATTATGACAATTAGATTTTACAGAAAATATAGGACCTGTTGACAAAGGGAAGACTACCCCTATCTCAGCTTGTAGAAAGTTTTCGCCCGGCAATTGCAAGAGCATATAAATTTGCACAAGCGAACATAGCGTAGAGTCGATTTTTGTTCTTCATCAGCCCACGATATGCGGTTTTCCTATAGCCGAACTGGCACTTGATAATACGGAATACATGTTCTACTTTACAGCGGACAGAGGATTTGTGACTCTCAATATGCCGTTCCCAGTCGATGGCTTTGTTACTTAATGCACACTGAACAAATCCAAAAGCCTTGCACTCTCTACGGGTGCGCTGTAACACATCGGTGGAAATTCGCATTGTAAAAATGGCTGAATTCCATAAAAGTGCACTTTGTGAGCTTTTTTATAAAATTGCGCAGCTACTGCCGCGCGAATAAACCGCAAAGTGATTTATTCAGTAGACATTAAGTACTGAACTGAACCAGTAAAATCGGACAATAGTAAAAAAAGACCTCTTATTGTAGAATTAAACTATGATAGGAGGCTTTTTTATGTCTAAAAAAATCGAAGTTTTAACACCTATTATCATGAAATTAATCCACGAAGGGCATTCTTATTCGGAGATTGCTGAAGATTTGGGGCTTAAAAATGAAAAAGTAATCAGAAATTTAGTATATCGAATCAATCATCCGAAAGAAAATTCTTTACCTAAAAAGCGCGGAAGAAAACCAAAAGAAAATCTGCGGGACTATAACGATGAAATCAAAAGATTGAAAATGGAAAATCAACTGCTGCGGGATTTTCTCTCGCTTATCGGAAAGGAGTGAAAGCCTCTGTAAAATATAAGGTAATCTATCGTCACAAGGATAGTTATTCTATCAGTGAAATGTGTCGCTTCTTCGAAGTGTCCAGAAGTGGCTATTACGATTTTGTAAACAGATTAGATACTCCGGCTAAAGATCTGCCGTTGGATCAGATGATACAACAGTGTCAGGAGCAATGCCGCAACACTTATGGATACCGCAGAGTACATATCTGGCTGGAACGGCAAGGCGTGCATAAGAATCCAAAAACAGTTCTTCGTATTATGCGTAAATATAACCTTCTTGCTGTAATACGTTGCAGAAAATACAAGCATTACAGAGATACGCTGCACCGTTATCCAAATCTGCTGAATAGAAATTTCCACGCTGACAGACCGAATCAGAAATGGGTAACAGATATTTCCTATATCAAAACACTTCAAGGGACTTTATATTTATCAATCATCAGAGATTTATATGATAACAGTATTGTTGCATATCAGACTGGTACGGGGCAGAATAATCAGTTGGTATTAAATACGATAAGAAAAGCAAAGAGAAAAGAAGGGGTCACTGCAGAGTTGCAACTCCACAGTGACCAAGGCTTTCAATATACCTCACACGGATATTTTAAGCTGACTCAAGCATACGGCATAACTCCGTCTATGTCAAGGAAGGGCAACCCTTATGATAATGCACCTGCTGAAAATTTCTTTTCTATACTAAAAACAGAATGCATCTACAGAACAAAACTTAGCAGTTTTGAAGAAGCACGCAGTATCATTGATGAATACATATATTTTTACAATTATCAAAGGATCCAGACAAGAACAAAACTGACACCGATGGAATTACGATGCCAGTTTCTAAATAGCTAATTTAATTCTACAAAAGTCTTTTTTGTGCTGTCCGCACAAAATGGTTCAGTTCAGTACAAGACCTTTTCTATGATTCAGGATATATTATCTACAGAGAAAATCTCATAAACTCTTTAATAACTTAAAAGAGCCTGCGCAATAACATCCGTTTCACCTTTATTAATATATTTATGAGGCAATGTTGCATCAAACTCAATAGCCTCTCCACTTTTCACGATATAAGAACGATTTTCAACAACCAACTCCAGTTCTCCCTGAAAAACTGTAAGGTATTCCATTTTTGCGTTTTGATGGGTTACAGATTCGTGGTCACATCCTGATTTGTAAATACAATAATAAACTTCGAATCCCGTTGTTGGAGAAAATGGAAAAATGCAGTACATATAAACTCGTTCATGATTATCAATCACAGGGGATAGGTTATTGATAGTGATAATCTCATAATATTGCTTTCTTTTACCGCTCAACAAAGAATCTACTTTGATTTTTAATCCATTGGCAATTTTGAAAACAGTAGCTATTGTTGGAATAGATTTCGAGGATTCGATTTGGCTAAGCATGGTTTTGCTTACGCCTGTTAATGCAGACACCTGTTCTAGGCTAAGCCCCATATTGCCTCTAATTTCTTTTAACCGTTCTCCTAATTCCAAGTAGCTTTCCATATTATATCATCCTTTTCCTCAATTAGTGCGTTCGCTAAATTGACCGCCTATGAAATGTAATTTACTCCACTTCCGCCTTCTTGTCAAGTGAGCAGAGCAAATTTGTGTCTAATTTTGACATTTCACTCCAAAAAAATCGTTATATTGAATAAATTTTCGCTATAACATTTGTTCATTATTAGATATTGACCAATTTTAAGAAATAGATTATAGTTGAAGTACGTTATAACGGATTTGTGTAATACCATAAAGGAAAAAATTTAACGAACGTATTGGGTAAGGCTAGAAAAAATCAAGCCTTCAAAGAAAACAGAAAAGGAGGAATATGAAAAGTGGGAAATAAAAAAATAGGACTTGGATTGATGCTCAATCTAATCGGTGCAATGTTTGCATATCTGATAGGTTCTGGATTTGCCAGCGGACAGGAAACGATGCAGTATTTTTCTGGCTGGGGCTCTGTTTGGGCTAGTCTAGGTGTTGCTGCTATCGCACTGCTGCTTTCTTGCTTGGCTTATATTGCATATTCTTATGCAGGTCGTACGCGCGGACTGCAAGATTTAGCGGGAATTTATGATTTCTATGCCGGTAATGTATTTGGGAAATTATTTCAGGTTTTTGCATGGCTGTTTAACGCTTGCTGTTATATGTTTATGATTTCCGGATTTGGCAATGTGATTCACCAGCAATGGGGAATTTCCATTCCAATTGGCTCCGCCATCGGTGTAGTGCTTTCGGTTACAATTGCTGTCATGGGTTTAAACAAGATTATAGATATTATTGGTAAGGTTGGACCGATTATTGTATTATTCACGCTGTTTATCGGTATTGTAGCTGCCTTTAGATACTATCCGATGATTGCGGAAGGAAATGCAGCTATCAATAGTGGCGATGTGGATGTGATTCGTGCTGGTTCCAACTGGGTTACAGCGGGTTTGTCATTTGCAGGCTGCAATCTGTTACTAGTTTCCGCATTTGTTGGTACAATTGGCTACAATTTAAGAGAATATAAATTCATATATAATCAGCTCATTATGATTATCAGCTCCGGTGGCATCATGTTGGTTTCCTTTCTGATGGGTCTTAACCATATCGGAAACATTCAGGCAGCTGTACAGGCCTCCATCCCTAATCTGCTGCTGGCGAACAACGTTTTCGGTGGAAATGCCGGAATCATTTTATCTCTGTTGTTTGCAATCATCATTCTGGCAGCAATTTTTTCTACCATCTGCCCGATGTTGTGGACTTGTGCGTCTATGCTGGCTAAAGATGATAAGAGTAAAAAATATAAGCTAATTTGTGTGATTGCCGGGATATGTGTATATATCATCACACTGTTTGTCCCCTATGAAACCCTGTTGAACTATATTATGACCTATTGCGGTTATTCCGGCTGTGTTGTTGCGGTTGTATGCATTGTTCGCTATTTCATAATCAAATCTCGCGACAAAAAGGAGGGCTTATTCACGGAAAGTGTATAAGTATAAAATAAAAACAAAAAGAAAGGAAATGGTAAAAAATGAAAAGAATAGCTGTTCTTGGTACTGGTAATATTGCGCAAACTGTTGCGGTTGACCTGAAGTCCAATGGGCATGAGGTACGTTTATTTGCGCCAGACTACCTGATTTCCAGAATCCAAAAAATCGTAGACACACACGAAATTGAATGTGTCGGTGTATTTGAAGCAAAAGAAAAAATTGATGTCGTTACTTCCGATATTGACGAGGCGGTAAAAGGTGCAGATTATATCATTCTGTGTGTCCCCGGCAATCGCCACGAAGAATATGCAAGAATTCTGAAGGGACATACCACTGCACAGCAGATTCTGATTACGTTCAATGGTTGCATGGCTTCCCTGATTTACAAAAATGTATGGGAAGAGGATGCGTCCTGCCCCATTTTTGCAGAATCTACTATTCCTCCCTTTAGCGCAAGGCGAGTTGAGCCTGGCAAGGTTCGTATGTTTGAGCGGCACTTGGCACCCATTGCATTTTTTCCTGCTTCTGCCGGAGAAAAATACTATGATCAGGTAAGAAAAGACATCTATGAATTTCCAGGTATGTATGCGGATATTCTGGAATGCGGATTGAGCTTAATTAACCCCACAGTGCATCCCGGACCGTGTCTGGTGAACCTGAGTAACATTGAAAAGCCAGATTTTACCTTCTTCCTATATGAACATGGTTTTCAGCCCTCTGGCTTGAAGATTGACGTGCTTTTGAATGAAGAACGCCTGGCTATTGGGAAAGCTCTGGGCTATCGGATTCATGCTTTGGAGGATTTTGCTGGTGTTGAAAAAATCGAATCATGGGAGGCTCTGTATGCTATGGGTCATGGTTGCCATGCGCTGACATCCATTGCCGGTCCTAATGACATCCATTATCGTTATCTTACGGAAGATATTCCCATTGCATTGGTTTGCTGGGCCTCCATCGCTGATTTGTTAGGAATTGAAACTCCTATTATGGACGCTGTTATTACATTGGTTGGTGTGGCTCATGATACAAATTGGTTTGTAAACGGTCGCTCTGCAGAGGTTTTAGGCATTTGTGGGAAGAGCGTGGAACAGATTAAGAACTATGTAAAAACAGGGAATTTTTGACAAAGGAATATCCTCAACTAGAAACAATACAGATTTAGTTAGATATATATCGCATGAATTATGAGATATATCAATTAGATATATATCGCATGAATTATGAGATATATCAACAATAATAAATTCAATCAAAAAACGCGAAAGAAAAGAAAGGAAGGAAATGAGTATGAGTAAGACAATTTTTAGAGAACTGTTGGACAAGGAAGCTTCCCCCGCTTTGGGTTGCACAGAGCCTATGATGTTTGCTTTGGCAGGTGCAATTACCCGCAAGCACGCTCCTGGTAAGGTGTTGCGTGTTGACATGGTGGGTTGCGGCTTAATGGTTACTGGTGTCCAGGCGGTCGGTATTCCCAATACTGGCGGTAAAACCGGCGCATTCTTGGCATCTGCTGTAGGTATTGTAAACGGTGATGCAGAGGCTTGTAAAGAAGTACTGCACAATATTCGCCCTGAAGACGTTGTTGCAGCAGAAGAATTGATTCAGAATGCTGAGTTTACACTGGACATGGACAATAGCACCGGTAAACAGGTGTATTTCAAGCTGACCCTCACGACAGATGAACACGTTGCAACAGTTATCTTTGAGGATGAACATCATACATGGACATATTTGGAAGCGGATGGCAAGGTGCTTGTTGACAATCGCAAACCCGCGGGCGAAATGCTGATTCCCGCAAATGACGTTGACTGGGATGTTTTTACGATTGAGAACATCTATAATTGGTGCAAAACAGCTGATATCAGCGAATTTGGTCGGGCAAAAGAGGCTGTTGAAATGAATACAAAGGTTGCTACCGATGGTTTGGAAAATCCTCGTGGTATTCAGACAGCGCGTATTTTGCGTAAAAATGTAGAAAGCGGTTTCGTAGCTGAAGATGAAATCACACACGTTTTAATGTGGGGCACTGCTGGTGCAGACGCTCGTATGGGCGGCAGTGACTACCCCACCATGGTAAGTACCGCTAGCGGCAACCAAGGGTTGATGGTTGTTATGGCTCCTTGGGCATCCTCTCAGTATCGCAAGATGAGTGCTGAAGATGGTTACCGTGCTGTAGCCTTTGCATTGCTGATGAATACATTTATGAAATATGCTTCTAAAGAATATGTTTATATGCCTCCCACTTGCTCCTGCGCAACAACAGCTGCACCTGCAGCGGCTGCCGGGGTCGCATTTCTCCATGGCCTAACTCCTCAGCAGATCAATGATATGCTGTGTACAGCACAGGTTCAGATGGCCGGCGTAGTATGTGATGGTGCAAAACCTTCCTGCGCTACAAGAATGTATGTTGCCCTGTTTGGTTCTTTGCAGGCTATGATGATGGCAAAGGAAGGCATCCGTGCTACAAATGTAGAAGGCTTTGTTCATAATGATTTGAAGGTTACGCTGGAAAATCTTTATCGCCTGCAGCATGATGTTTTACATAACAAAGTGGATGCAATCCTGTGGGATATTGTAAAGGAACAGAAGGTTATTCATTAAAAAATATCTTAGACAGCTTCCGATTTATACCGTTGCAAATATAGGCAGTGTTTGCCTCTTGCCAAACTGCGACTGTAAATCACTTGTCCACTATGATACAATAAGCTTGTAGGACAGGTAAGCGTATTTCAGGTCAGAGTATAAGGCTCTTTGGGATGAATCATCCCGAAGCCGGGTTAAAGAAATCATCGGGCTCAGCTTGCCTGACAAAAAATTACAAACATATAAAAAAAGACCGTCAATTCTAATTTCAATTTGTATGAAAGGAAGAATCGCGGTCTTTTTGTTTTCAGAAGGAGATAAGAAACTGAAAATTCCTTGAAAAATAAGGAAAAAAGACTGACCGCATCAAGATAAGTTCGCAAAAAGGGCGGGTATGTGAGACTTTTTCTGTAAAATAATGTTTAGAAGGTTCTTCTATGATACA
>ERZ827117.643-NODE-643-length-37828-cov-5.305244_pt1 | contig 37828 bp, 31 predicted proteins | sample MGYA00519920_ERZ827117 | MGnify/ENA primary metagenome ERZ827117 (study PRJEB31778, sample SAMEA3449260) | human gut metagenome | biome: human gut; feature: human-associated habitat; material: faeces | place: United Kingdom | collected 2010/2012 ...
GGAGAGCGTGGTTCCCAAAAGTAAGCTGAATTATATTATGGGGAATCCGCCGTTTATTGGGGCATCCATGATGGACAAAGAACAAAAGAATGACGCGGTATCTATTTTCGGGAAGAAAAAGCTGTCGAATAGTATTGATTATGTTGGTGCCTGGTATTATAAGGCGGCTTTTTTGATAGCAAATACCCCTTGCCGTGTTGCTTTTGTTTCAACAAATAGTATCACGCAAGGTGAACAGGTTGCGCCTTTGTGGAAGGAGCTGTTTGACAAATATCATATTCATATTGACTTTGCTTACCGTACTTTTCGATGGGACAGTGAGGCAAACTTAAAAGCCCATGTACATTGTGTAATTATTGGGTTTAGCAGCTTTCCCAATACATCAAACAGGCGTATTTATTCTGGCGAACGTTTCCAGAACGCTGAAAATATAAACGCCTATTTAATTGACGCTCCGAACATATTTGTCTCAAGCAGGAGTAAACCGGTCTGTAATGTTCCTGCAATGTTTCTCGGTAATAAGCCATCGGATGGAGGCAACTTAATCATAACCGATGAGGAACGTTTTGACATTTTAAAAAGAGAACCTGAGCTTGCAAAGTATATTCATCCCTATCTTGGTGCTGCGGAATTTATCAATAAAAAAATTCGTTACTGTTTTTGGTTAAAAGATGTATCCCCCGCAGAAATTCGGAAAAGCCCTGAATTAATGAAACGTGTTGGTGCTGTCCGCGAAATGCGCTTAGCAAGTTCTGCCGCACCCACACGGGAAAAGGCAATTACTCCGCACTTGTTTTTCTTTATATCTCAACCAACCACAAATTATTTGTTAATTCCAAGTACATCTTCTGAAAATCGTCGTTATATTCCTATCGGGTTCCTTACTCCTGATATTATCGTTAGTAACGCTGCAACAATAGTACCTGATGCATCTCTTTACCATTTTGGTATTTTAACCTCTAATGTTCACATGGCTTGGATGCGAACTGTATGTGGTCGACTAGAAATGCGCTATCGCTATTCTAACGCAATCGTCTACAACAACTTCCCGTGGCCTGCACCAACCGAACAGCAGAAAGCCAAAATTGAACAAACTGCGCAAGCCATTCTGGACGCACGCGCTCTCTACCCAGACAGCAGCCTTGCCGATCTGTACGATGAACTGACCATGCCGCCGGAATTGCGCAAAGCCCACCAGGCCAACGACCGCGCCGTTATGGATGCTTACGGATTTACAAAAGGCACTGCCGCCAGAACCAGCGAAAGTGCTTGTGTTGCTGAGTTAATGAAACTCTACCAGCAAAAAGTATCGGAACTGGAGAAATAACAGCAAAGCGCCCCTGAGCCACGGGTCCAGGGGCGCTTTGTTGTTATAAAACACTCAATTTTCAATTTTCTGAAAGGGGCGGTGTGGCCCGTACGAGAATCTTCCGTGCCTTGTTCGATTCCTCGTGCGGAAGCATAAAAAAGCACCTGAGCCTAAGCTCAGGTGCTTTTTTATGACCCGTACGGGAATCGAACTGCTGGGATTCTTCGCATATATTTTAATTTTCTCCATTATCGCAGATTTTTTCTTGCGGTGATGGAGATTTTCTATTTTGCGCGAAAAAAATTGAGGTATAAAAGTGAGGTGTAGAAAATTTTTTCTTGCTTTTTGCTGCAAAGTAAATACACTGTATCCAGATAAAAATTTCGAGGATTATACAGCGTATGAAAAAGAAACCTTATTCCGAGCTTAATGGTCTAATTGTTGCCAAAGGTGAAACTTGCAGCAGCATGGCAACCCAAATCGGTATATCGCCGCAAGCTATGAGCGCCAAGATGACGGGTAAATCGACTTTTACGGCAACGGAAATCGCAGCTATTGGGCACATCTTGCAGTTATCACAAGATGACTATTATCGACTGTTTATCCTCCCCGTATTCAAGAAAGGTGGTTATGTTGCATGACAATGCTCAAAAAGTATTATGGTCGGGTGTACAAACATCACGGTCAATGGAAAATCAGTGTCCAGCACAATGGGACTCGCAAGACCTTTTATTCGTCCACGCCGGATGAAAAAGGTCGCAAGGAGTGTGCGCAAAAGGTTGTAGACTGGATTACATCCGGCGCTGTTCCTGCGAACAAGTCTCGCTTGACCGTTGACGATATTTACAGTGCATTTCTACGCGATAAAGCACTTGAAACGGATGACATTTACAACATACAGAATCGCTATAAGAACCATATCAAGCCAATCATCGGAACAATCAAACTCGAAAAGCTGACCGTACAGGATTTCAAACGGGTTATCTCTACTGCATACAGTCAGTGCAATCTTAGCCGCAAAAGTCTCCTCAATATTCGTGGCGACCTTTCTCTTTTCTGCGGCTATTTATTTGACGCAGGGTATCGGCAAGATTTGTCAACCACACGGGTCAAAATTCCTAAGTCCGCAAAAAAGAGCGTAAAAGGAATTCTAACCGCACAGGACGCTTACCTGCTGTTCACCTGTGAAAACACACTCTTTAACAACAAAGTAGTTAAAGACTACTACATTTACGCATACCGTTTTCAACTTCTCTACGGCTTGCGCCCCGGTGAACTGATGGGGTTGCAGTGGAATGACGTTGATTTTGAAAACGGTACAATTACCATTCGGCGGGCCATCAACGCCAAAGGAAAGCAGACCGCAGGAAAGAACGACTTTGCCTATCGCGTCTTGCCCCTTAGCTCACACGCGATAGAGTTGCTCACCGCCCAGAACCGTGAATACCGTACAGACCCCAAAGACCCCACTGAACGTATATTTGGCGATTACACCTCTCTGTGCTATCGTAAGCGCTGGCGCATTTTCTGCGAATACAACGGTATTCACTATGTGACTCCCTACGAGTTGCGGCACACATTTGCGAGCTTCAACAAAAAGTCGCAACCTTGGGTTCTGGATAAAGTGATGGGACACGCACACGATGGTATTTCCCTTTCAGTGTATTCCCACGATACGGAGGGAGATATGGACGATGTACCTACGATGCTCGACAGCAATTTAATTGCACAAATTGAGCGTGGTCTAACACATCTGAAATAATATTTTAAGCAGCACAGATTGTAAACGGTCTGGGCTGCTTTTTTCTGTTTTCTGTGCGGTTTTGTGCAAGGCTGTCATTCGTTTTATGTAAAGCAGAAAGTTGTTCTTCGCAAAGAAAAACCTATTTCATTGCGTGATATTTTTGCTACAATAATTATAGACAAAACAATATTTGTCCTATTCTTATGAAAGGAGGAAAGACAAATGCGTCTGAACAATGCAACGATGAAGCAGGTCATTGTGTCTCCTGCGACGCTCGGTGAGCGCCTGCGCCTGTGCAGCATCCGCCCCTATTTTGAGTACATCGATGGCAAGCGCTCTGATACCATTCTGGGGTACACCTACACGGTAACGTGTTCTGGTTTTGCTGGTGAACGCATGGACATCAAAATTCCGGGTAAAAAATTGCTCGGTGATGATGCCTATGACCACTTGGCTAAGTTTTCCAATCTTCGCATTGGTATCTATCCCAGCTATGTCAGAGAACAGCGCGGCATTGATGCTGTCAATTTGAAAGCAACTGCTGACAGTGTAACTGTTGTCAACAGCTAACCATTACGGCGGTAGCAAGGGCGAGATGCCCCAAAGCGTCTCACCCCTGCCACCGCCCTACTTTTTGCCCCTCGGGTCGCTCGGCCGGGCCCACGCCAGACGGGCGGGGAATATTACCTAAGAGCGACATTGAGATATTGAGATAAGCCAAAAACAAAACACAACATCGTAAAAAATAGTATCTCAATAAAAATTAAAAGATATTGAGATATACCCAACATCATTGAGATATAAGGTGGTGAGACAGCCAATGGCAAAAGCAGCGGATTTTGACGGTACAGCAAATGAAATCGAAATCGTTTCTTCCGAATCGCTTAAAGGGAAACGGAGAACTTCAATTCTTGGGAAAAAAGCCCGTTTGTGGCTGTTGACTATCAATAATCCACAAGACCATAACATTTCACTGGTACAAGACGCAATCCTTGAACGTCTAAAAGACGACATTGCAGACAAACGTGTCACTTATGCGGCGTGCATCATGGAACAAAGCCTTACTACTGATGATAGCGGAAATCATACGCCACACGGGCACCTTGCATTGTACTATCCGTCTCAAACACTTGGCGGGCACATCAACAAGTTGTTTCCTATGGCCGCCTTACAGGACTGCAAAGCCAACATACTGTCTGTCAGACAGTACCTGTTGAAAGACCCCACCGGAAAATGGTATCAAACAAACCCAGAAAAATTTGCTGAAAAGCTCCCTACTTCAGAAGCCAATTTCTGGGAGTGGGGTGTCTGTCCTGACGGAACAAAGAAATCAAGCATCAATCAAACCTCTAAAACAGTGAGTGAAGATATTATGCAAGCAATTCACGATGGAAAAAGTGACGCAGAAATCTTGACACAATATCCAACAATCTGGAATCGTTCCGCCGAACTTCGCAAATTGCGTTTTCAAATTATGAGTCAGAAATACCGTGCCGTATATAGAGAAATAAACTGCATCTATATTGAAGCACATCTGCCCGCAAAAGAAATCTACAATCTATTTTCACACACACCTGATACATACGTTATCAGCGACTACTCCCACCCTTGGGATAGTTATTGCGCCGAAAAGACCGTTGTCATGACAGACTATACAGGTCAGTTTCCGTGGCACGATTTTAAACGCTATTTAAGCGGCAATTACTGCACTTTACCTGCACGTTTTTCCGATGCCGTTGCCTGTTATACCAACATTATTATAATCTCCTCATTGCGGTTTGAATCAGTGTGCAAACTTGGTAAGAGTTATTCCCTTGCTGAATCAACCTCACTTTTTACGCACTTTCGCCGCTATTGTGATGTTAATGACCTTGGTACAGATTATGTTTTCAACTCCACGCTGGGAAAGTGGGAGCGTCTTTATCTTCTTCCCCCACATAAAGAGCCTAAGGAGGCCGACAATGACAAATCCGTCTAATTCCGAACTCACCGCCCGCACAAACCTGCACAACTTTTTTTACACTGTAAAAGCCGGGCTTTATGGTGTTATCACTGCCCATCGTAAGCGCACGGTTTTCGCGGCACTTATGTTTCTCAACGCTTTGCTTTGTGCAGCTATTTATTGGCCGCACCATTTTCCCACCGCCCTTAACGGCATCGCACTGGCACTGGCTATATTTTCCTTTTTGAGCCTGTCAGTTTTTTGCGCTACTGCCGTTGGCTATGTTCCGGGAGCATTAGATATGCAGCACAATTTTGCGCGTGTCGGCTTTGTCAACAACGCCGGAGAAGCGCCTTACTTAATCCGCAAAGAGCAACACGGCAATGTTGTCACCTATACATACTGCTGCACAGGCTTTCCAGTTTCTTTATGGGTCGATAAGCAGCTCAAACTCGAAAGTGCTCTTAATATGCTGATAGCAACTGTCAAAGAGGGCAAAGACCGCCGAACCATAAAGCTGTGCTGCGTACCGCCTGAACACGCTTTTGAGACTGCTGAATGGCATGACCGCTATATTTTCCGCAATGAGGACAACTTGCTGCTTCTTGGCCGTGGTTTGACGGGTGATGTCATCATCAACATCGACAAGACCCCACACATCTTGATTGGCGGCAATACCGGCAGCGGAAAAACCATTTTACTTCAATGCCTTGTATGGCAGGCTATCCAGCAAGCCGATGTGGTGTACGTAGCTGATTTCAAGGGCGGCGTTGACTTTTCGCGCCCGTGGCAACGATTCGCTCACATTGTTACAGACGAGCAGCAGCTTCTTACACTGTTGAATAAACTTGCGGATATACTCAACGAGCGCAAGGAGCTTTTCCACGAGATTGATGCACCCAATATCTCCACCTACCGAAAAAAGACCGGTGAGTATATGCAACGCATTATTTTCGCGTGCGATGAAGTCGCCGAGTTGCTCGACAAGACTGGGGCAGATAAAGAACGTAAGGAACTCCTTTCACAAATTGAAGCCCGTCTTGCTTTGATTGCTCGGCAGGGACGTGCATTTGGTATTCATCTGTTATTAGCAACCCAGCGCCCAGATGCCAATATTTTATCTGGTCAAATTAAAAACAACATGAATATTCGTATCTGTGGCCGCGCAGATACCACGCTATCTACCATCATCATCGGTGACGGACGTGCAGCCGAACAAATCCCACAAGATGCACAAGGGCGCTTTTTGATGGAAGATGGAACTATCTTCCAAGGGTACTATTTTGACGGCGAAACTATTCTGAAATAATCTCCACCATAAACAACAAAACGGGCACATAAACTGCGCCCGTTCTTTTTTATTCGTCTACTGTATCTATATCATTAAATAGAGGGCTTTCCCAAAAAGCCTTGAATGGAATACCCAACCCACTGCACATTTTTAAGACTGTCCCGGTTGTAGTATTGCTTACACTACTGTTGGCCTTGACCGTCCGGGTAATACTGCTGGCTGACAGTCCCGACCTTTCTGCCAACTGGTTAAGCGTTATGCCGTTTTCGCGTACCAACTCCATGATGCGTAGGGAAATAGCTTCTTGTAATTGCAATGCTATCCCTCCCGCGTTTTGCTTCTAAGCACAATTTTACGGGATTTTGCTGCGAAATGTTTTGCTTGTACGCAAAACTTATGTTATAATATTGCCAGAAAACCTATAAAAATACGAAAGGATGCTTATCAATGCGAAAAAGATGTGTTCTTCTTTGTTCTGTGTCTGCTGCACTGCTGTTATCTTTGACAGCCTGTGGGGTCAAGATTACCGCCATACATTTGCCCGATGAAATACAGGTCAATGTGGGCGCAACTGCCGAGACTGCGGCAACCTACGAAACTGCACAGGAAGCCGACCCAGCTGCCCAACAGGCTGCTGCTGATAAGATTGACTGGACGTGGGCTGTCAGTGATAACACTATCGCCACGGTGGACGGCAGCGGCGTGATTAAGGGCGTTAAGGGCGGCAACACGCTTGTCACGGTTACTTCGGTGGATGGCAAATTCAGCGCAAGCTGCCCCGTGACGGTCAACCAGCCGCTGCAAGGTATTTCACTCTCCGACTTAGATTTAATTATCAATCGCACAGATAATGCAGAAGTCAGCTGCACTCTGACCCCTGCTGACACCACTGACACTGATATTGCTTTTTCGATTACAGATACCTCGATTGCCAAACTAAACGGCAGTAAAGTCGTTGCGGTGAGTAATGGTACAACGACACTGACGGCAACCTGCGGCAAGGTCAAAGCAACTGCACAAATCACAGTGACGACTGCTCCAACGGCGATTCTGCTTGATAATACCGAGGGTATTCTGACTGTTGGCAATACACATACTATCACAGCTACACTTTTACCCGAAACAACCACGGACACAGACATTTTGTGGACTTCTTCCAATGATAGCATCGCAACCGTGGACAAATACGGTACAGTTACCGCACTGACTCCCGGCAACTGTACTATCACTGCGGCTACCACAGATGGACAAATCAAGGCAACTTACGATTTGACTGTAAAAGCAAAGCCCGTTGCAACCCCACGCCCCACTGCTGCCTCTGTACAGACGGTGACCGCACCCGCTCCTACGCAACCGGAGCAGCCTGCTGCGCCAGTAAAGACACCCGCACCCGAACCGCAAGAGCCAGAACAATCTGGTAATGAAAATAGCGGAACTTCTGGTGACTCCAATATTGTATATGGTACTATCATAGACCCCAATGCCACTCCGGGTTCTGGCATTGACTGGACAAAAGACAGTTCTTGCGCAACAGATTCTGTTGTAGGGGATTAAAAATCGAATTACAATAGCCGTAGATACTATATTTCCTCTGGATAGGTCACTCCCATCCAGAGGATTTTTTACATTTTATCCCTTATAAAAGAAAAAGCCCCACTTGCCTTTTTTCGCAAAGTGAGGTAAAATTGAGGTACGCGATAATAGAGAAAAGAAAAAGTCTCCAATTTCTGACGTTCAACCGTCAAAAATCAGAGACTATCTTTGGTGACCCGTACGGGAATCGAACCCATGTTACAGCCGTGAAAGGGCCGTGTCTTAACCGCTTGACCAACGGGCCTTAGAAATACAGAGCTTCGCTAAAACCTCCGACTTTCATCATCCACTATTGCGGACGACCGTCCCCCTTATCTTAGCGAAACTCTGTAATGTGGTAGCGGTAACTGGATTTGAACCGGTGACACTTCGGGTATGAACCGAATGCTCTAGCCAACTGAGCTATACCGCCACATTTTTGAGGCGCACTCGAAAGTGCTTTATTATTATACGAAAAACCGGGGTCTGTGTCAAGTATTTTTCCCTACTTTTTTGAAAAAATACCAAAAAAATTCCCGCATTGCGGCAGCAACGCGGGAATTTGTGCTTATTATAAAATTACTTCTTGTTGGGCACCAGCACAGCCTTGCCGCCCATGTAGGGGCGCAGCACTTCGGGGATGGTCACAGTGCCATCGGCCTGCAAATGGTTCTCCAGGAAAGCGATCAGCATACGCGGCGGGGCCACGCAGGTGTTGTTCAGGGTATGAGCCAACTGCGGCTTGCCGTTCTCATCCTTATAGCGGATGTGCAGGCGGCGGGCCTGGGCATCACCCAGGTTAGAGCAGCTGCAAACCTCAAAATACTTCTGCTGGCGGGGGCTCCAGGCTTCGATATCGCAGCTCTTGACCTTCAGGTCAGCCAAATCGCCGGAGCAGCACTCCAGCTGGCGAACGGGGATCTCCATGGAGCGGAACAGCTCGACAGAGTTCTTCCACAGCTTATCGTACCAGGTCATGCTGTCCTCGGGCTTGCAGACGACGATCATTTCCTGCTTCTCAAACTGGTGGATGCGGTAGATGCCGCGCTCCTCGATACCGTGGGCACCCTTTTCCTTACGGAAGCAGGGGCTGTAGCTGGTCAGGGTCAGGGGCAGCTTTTCGCCCTCGATGGTCTGGTCGATGAAGCGGCCGATCATGGTATGCTCGGAAGTGCCGATCAGATAGAGGTCCTCGCCCTCGATCTTGTACATCATGGCGTCCATCTCGGGGAAGGACATAACGCCCTTGACGACGTCACCGTGCATCATGAACGGGGGGATCACGTAGGTGAAGCCCTTGTTGATCATAAAGTCGCGGGCGTAGGCCAGCACAGCTTCGTGCAGGCGGGCAATATCACCCAGCAGGTAGTAGAAGCCATTGCCGGAAACTCGGCCGGCGGCATCCAGGTCGATGCCGTCAAAGCTTTCCATGATATCCACGTGGTAGGGGATGGGGTAATCGGGCACAACGGGCTCGCCGAAGCGCTGGACCTCGACATTGCAGCTGTCATCGGGGCCGATGGGTACACTGGGGTCGATCATCTGGGGGATCGTGTACATGATCTCCTGGATCTTGGCTTGCAGCTCGGTTTCCTTGACTTCCAGCTCTTTCAGGCGGTCAGCCTGGGCAGTGACCTGCTTTTTGATCTCCTCAGCCTCGGCTGCCTTGCTGGGGTCCTTTTTAGCCTGGCCCATCAGGGCGCCGATCTGCTTGGACAGTTTGTTGCGGTTGGCGCGCAGGTCGCTGGCCTCGCCGATGGCGGCGCGATACTCGGCATCCAGCTTGATGACCTCGTCGACCAGGGGCAGCTTGGCATCCTGGAACTTTTTGCGGATGTTTTCTTTAACTGCCTCCGGGTTTTCACGGACAAAACGAATGTCTAACATGATGATTCTCCTCTATATTTTTCTACATTTATTATAGAAAACCAGGTTGTTATTCGGCCTCGGGGTCGTAATGGCCCAGAAGGTCAGCGAACTTTTGCAGCATTTCATCGCTGTAGAAGTCGATTTTCAGCGAGCCTTTGCCGTCCTTATATTCCACGTGGACCTCGCTGCCGGTCACTTCTTTCAGGGCGGCTTCGATCTCCACCGCACGTTTGGGGCGGTTGAACGGGTCCGGCTTGGGCTTCGGCGGTTTGGCGGGCTTGGCCAGCCTTTTGCAAAGAGCCTCGGTCTGGCGGACGTTCAGCCCGTTGGCCTCGATTTCCGCGGTCGCCTGGCGCATCAGGTCCTGCGTGGGCAGGCCCAACAGCACCTTGGCGTGACCGGCGCTCAGCACCCCGGCACTGACCTTGCGGCGGACATCCTCTGGCAAAGCAAGCAGGCGCAGGCTGTTTGTGACGGCGCTGCGGCTTTTGCCAAGCTTTTTGGCAGCAGTCTCCTGCGTCAAGCCGTACTTTTCGATCAGCTGGTGGCAGCCCTCGGCTACCTCTATGGGGTTCAAGTCCTCACGCTGCAAGTTTTCGATCAGCGCCAGGGCTGCGGCCTGTTCGTCAGAAACATCCTTGATGATGACCGGCACCTCATCCAGCCCGGCCAGGCGGGCAGCACGCCAGCGGCGCTCACCCGCGATGATGATATAGCCGGTGCCCAGTTTTTTGGGCCGCACGGCAATGGGCTGCAGCAGGCCGTTTTCGGTGATGCTGTCTGCCAGCTGGTTCAGCGCATCATCATCAAACTTTTTGCGCGGCTGGGCGGGGTCAGGCTCGATCTCGCGCAGCGGCAGGGTAGAGGCAGCCGCATCATCTGCGGTGGTTTCGGGCAGGTCGGCAAACAGCAGATCCAGCCCTTTGCCCAGGCCGCCCATTTTCTTTTTTGCCATCGGCTCACCTCTCGTTCTTGCTTAAAAATTCGCGTGCCAGTTCCATATAAGCTTCGCTGCCTTTGCCGTTGGGCTCATAGAAATTGATCGGCATGCCAAAGCTCGGCGCTTCGGACAGTCGCACCGAGCGGGGGATAACTGCTTTGAACACCTTGTCGCCATAATACTTTTTCACCTGGGCCACAACCTGCATCGTCAGGTTCAGGCGGCCAGAGTACATGGTGAACAGCACGCCCTCGATGTCCAGGTAACGGTTATACTTTTTGCGCACCATTTTCAGGGTGTTCATCAGCTCGGTCAATCCCTCCAGCGCGTAGTATTCGCACTGCAAGGGGATCAGCACCGTATCGGCGGCGCACAGGCCGTTGATGGTGAGCAGATCCAGCGAGGGCGGGCAGTCGATGAAAATATAATCGTACAGCGGCACAACGGGGGCCAGCACACTGCGCAGGCGCATTTCACGCCGGGGCAGGTTGACCAGCGCCACGGCGGCGCCGGCCAATTGGGTGTTGGAGGGGAGCAGATCGGCATTATACTCGGTTTTGACGATGGCGTTGCGCACATCGTCGTCTTCGATCAGGCAGGTATAGATATCCGATTCCAGCTTGTTTTTGGCGATGCCGTAACCGCTGGACGCATTACCCTGGGGGTCAAGGTCAACGACAAGGACTTTTTTGCCCAGTGCTGCCACGCAGGCGCTGAGGTTTACGGCGCTGGTGGTTTTGCCCACGCCGCCCTTCTGGTTTGCTACTGCGATGACCTTTGCCACGCTTTTCCCTCCGTTTTTGTATTTTCAGGCGGTTTTTCCCGTCTGGATTCTATTATAGCACAAGAAAACTCTATAAAAAAGGGGTCAAAAGCAAAAAATGCCCTGCAAAATGTTCCACGTGGAACATTTTGCAGGGGTTTTGCTTTCTTTGGCCCCATCTGTGAGGGGGCTCCGCCCGCAGGCGGTGGGAGAGAGAGACCAGTTTTTATCCAAAACTTTGGGCTATTGCAAGCTTCTCTCCCTTCGGCGCTCCGCGCCACCTCCCTCCCAGAGGGAGGCTTTATAGGTTCTGCTTTTATTAAATTTCCGCCGCATACTCCTTGGCAGCAGGCGGGGCAGGCGGCTCCTGCACGGGGCGGCCATCGGTACCTACGGGGATGCGTACAATGTACTCTAAACACCCATCATGTTTATCACAGCGGGTGGTGGCCTGGATGCCCTTTTGCGTCATCAGGTCAACGGCGTGCTGCAAGGTGTTTACAAAAAAGCGGACGTCCCGCACCATGGGGATGGTGCGGCGGCAGGGGCTTGGCCCGTTGGGCGCGGCCAGCATCTGGTCAACGAGTTTGTCCGCCTGGCGCACGCTGAGTTTATCGCGCGCCATTTTTTCCAGCGCGGGGGTGCGGCGACTTTCCGGCAGGCGCAGGGCCGCGCGGGCGTGGCGCTCGGTCAGGTGGTTAGCCGTGCAAAGCTGCTGTTGTTCAGGCGTAAGAGTCAGCAGGCGCAGCTTGTTGGCAAGGGCAGGCTGGCTTAGGCCTAACCGCCGCGCGGCTTCGGCCTGGGTGCAGCCCCACAGACGGATGACCTCTTTGATGCCGCGCGCCGTGTCGAATGGATCGAGCTGGCTGCGCTGCAAGTTTTCCAACAGGCCCAGCGCGGCGGACTCGCTGTCATCGTAGTCGGCCACGATTGCAGGTACTTTTTCCAGTTTGGCCAGGCGGCAGGCGCGCAGACGGCGTTCACCCGCGATGAGCTGATATTTGCGCAGCCCCACCCGCCGCACGCTGATAGGCTGCAACAAACCGTTTTGCAAAATGCTGACGGCCAGCGCTGCGATCTCCGGTTCATCAAAGGCTGTGCGGGCCTGGTAAGGGGACGGTTCAATGCAGTCAACGGGCAGCATGACGATGCGCCCCTGTTTTTGTATTTCGTTCTTAGCCACTTTTGATTCCTCCCTGCGGGTTCGTTCTACAAATAAAAAAGCTATGCTTTTCCCTGGGAAAAGCATAGCACGGACTGGAAAAAAGTGGAAGAAAAATCGTTCGTTGGGATTTTGCCCTTTTCGCGGTGTTACAGCGGCTTCTTCGCAATTTTGCCGCCGTTTCTGGGGTAAACGGTCGAAGTCTGCGATATTTTTTCGCACACCACCAACCCGCGGGCACTGCCGTCGGGCAGGGTGAACTGCCGCGTTTCGCGGTATTTGCCGCCCAGCTTCTTTAGGGCGTTGGCGGCGGCTTTGGCTTCGGCATCCGCCTCGGGCCCTTTCATGGCAATGAACACGCCGCCGACCTTGACAAGCGGCAGGCAGTATTCACTCAGCACCGGCAGGGCAGCCACAGCGCGGGCGCTGGCAATGTCAAACTGCTCGCGCCAGATTTTGCGGGCAGCTTCCTCGGCGCGCTCTTTGGCAAACTCGACACCGGTCAGGCCCAGTTCGGCGCAGGCGTACTTTAAAAAGTCCACGCGCTTGCCGGTGGGTTCCATCAGGGTCAGCTGCAATTCCGGCTTGTAGATTTTGGCCACGATGCCGGGAAAGCCCGCGCCGGTGCCTACATCGACCATTTTTCCCTGCACTTCGGGCTGGGCTGCAAACAGCAGACTGTCCGCAAAATGGCGATCCTCGATGCCCTCGGGGCTGGTGATGGCGGTGAGGTTGACCTTCTCGTTATAGCTTACCAAAATCTCGGCGTAGCGGTCCAGCTGGTCCAACTGGGCGGGGGAGAGGGCAATGTTCCACGTGGAACATTTTTCGCCCAAACGGTTTTTATTGATCATAGTGTACACTCATTTCTGTTTCAGCAGCACAATGCTCAGCTGGGCCAGGTCACTGGGGGATACGCCCGGGATGCGCCCGGCCTGGGCCAAGGTGCGGGGGCGGATCTTCTGCAATTTTTCGCGGGCTTCCAGCGTGATCATCTCGATGGGGCCGTAGTCGAAGTTTTCGGGGATCTTTACATTCTCGTGGCGCTGGATGTCCCGGATCAGCCGTTCCTCGCGGGCAATGTACCCGGCATAGCGGATCTCAGTCTCAATGCGCTGCGCCATGGCGGGGGTCACACCCTCGCCGCGGCCAATGACTTTGGCGATCAACTCATAACTGATGTACGGACGGCGCATCAGTTCCAGCGCCGTGCCGCCGATCTCGCCCAACTCGGCCCCCTCGGGCGCAGCGGCTTTCAGGTCGGCCAGCCGCACGGTTGTTTTGGCAAGGCGGTCCATCTCATTTTGCTTGATCTCGCGGTCCTTGCAGAAAACTGCCCACCGGGCATCGTCCACCAGGCCGTATTCACGGCCGATCGGCGTCAACCGCTCGTCGGCGTTATCCTGCCGCAAGCTCAAGCGATATTCGCTGCGGCTGGTCATCATGCGGTAGGGATCCATCACACCTTTGGTCACAAGGTCGTCGACCAGCGTGCCCAGGTAGCTCGTGTGGCGGGCCAATACCAGTTCTTCTTTGTCCAGCGCATGGCGGGCGGCGTTCAGACCTGCCAGCAGGCCCTGGGCAGCGGCTTCCTCATAACCGGAGGTACCGTTGAACTGCCCGGCACCGTAAATGCCCGCAACCACCTTGCTTTCCAGCGTAGGCTTTAACGTGGTGGGGTCAACGCAGTCGTACTCGATGGCGTAAGCCGGGCGCATGATCTCGAGGTTCTCAAAGCCTTTTATCGTGCGGTACATAGCGTTCTGCACAACTTCCGGCAGGCTGGAAGAAAGCCCCTGCAAATACATTTCCTCGGTGTCCTCGCCGCAGGGCTCCACAAAAATCGGGTGGCGCTCCTTATCCTTAAAGCGCACGACCTTATCCTCGATAGACGGGCAGTAGCGCGGGCCAACGCCCTGGATGTCGCCGCCGTACAACGGCGAGCGGTGCAGATTTTCCAGAATGACCCGGTGGGTCTCGGGGTTGGTGTAGGCAATGTAGCAGTCGACCTTGTTGTGCATCGGCTGACGCGTCAAAAAGCTGAACGGCTGCAATTCTTCGTCCGGGTCGCCGGGCTGGCGCTCCAGCTGGGTAAAGTCGATACTGCGGCGATGCACACGGGCCGGGGTGCCGGTTTTAAAGCGACGCAGCGTAAAGCCGTGCTCGACCAGACATTTCGTCAGGGCTGTGGCGGCATGGGTGCCGTCGGGGCCGCTGTCGTAGTGGGCCTCGCCTACAAAAATACGCCCACCCAGTGTGGTGCCGGTGGCAATGACGACGGCCTTGCAGCTGTAATAGCCGTTCAGCCCCGTGATAACACCGCAGACTTTGCCGTCCCTGATATCCACGGCGACGATTTCGGCCTGGTGGATGTCCAGATTCAGGGTCTTTTCCAGCGCATGCTTCATCCACATGTGGTAGCGCTTGCGGTCAGTCTGCACGCGCAGGCTGTGCACAGCGGGACCTTTGCCGCGGTTCAGCATGCGGCTCTGCAAAAAGGTCGCGTCGGCGGCAATGCCCATCAGGCCGCCCAGCGCGTCGACCTCGCGCACCAAGTGGCCTTTGGCGGTGCCGCCGATGGACGGATTGCACGGCATATTGCCGATAAAATCCAGCGAGAGAGTGAACACAGCGGTTTTAGCCCCCAGTGTTGCCGCAGCGTGCGCAGCCTCGATGCCTGCATGCCCGGCACCGATCACGACCACATCATAACTTCCCAGTATATCCATACCTTTATCCTCTATCATTTACCCACACAGAACGTTTCAAAAACTTCCTCGATCGTGGCATCGCTCGCATCCTCGCCGGTCAGGTCGCAAAGGGCCTGCAAGGCGTCAGTCAGGCAGATGCCGGTCGCATCCAGCCCATATCCGGCCTGCCTGGCATGGATGGCTTCCTCGATGGCGTCCCGCGCGCGGGTTGCCGCCGCCAACTGGCGGGCGCTGCAAAGCTGTGCTGCACCGGGGTCCAGCTGGGCCGTGCCCAACAGTTCTGCTACCACTTCGGTCAGGGGCTGCAAGCTGTCGGCCTCTTTCGCGCACAACGTGATGACCTTTTTAAAGTAGGGGCGCAGGGTTCCGGCTGTGTTCTCCGTGGAATCGGCCAGATCCTGCTTGTTCAAAATCGCCAGTGCGGGGCGGTTTTGGCAGCGGCGGGCGATTTCTAAATCGGCGTCGGTCAGCGGCTGGGCGGCGTCGAAAACCGCCAGCACCAGCCCGGCCTCGTCAAGCTTTTTCCAGCTCCGGCGGATGCCCTCGGCCTCGATGGCATCGCCATCCGCGCCAACCTCGCGCACACCGGCGGTGTCAAACAGGTTCAGGCGGATCTCACCCAACTGGACAGCCTGCTCGACGATATCGCGCGTCGTGCCTGCTACCGGCGTTACGATGGCACGGTCGAATCCGGCCATCAGATTCAGCAGTGTGCTTTTGCCCACGTTGGGACGGCCCAACAGCACACAATCCACCCCACGCCGCAGCACCGCACCGGCCCCGTAGCCGTTGATCAAGCTGTCCAGTTCGGCTTTCTGGGTGCGCAGGGTTTGCAGCAACTGCACGTCGGAAAGCTCCGGCACGTCCTCCTCGGGGTAGTCGATCCAGGCGGTCAGGTGGGCGTTCAGGCTTTGCAGCGCTGTCTGGATGGCACCGATGCGTTTTGCCAGCCGTCCGTCCAATGCGCTTTTGGCCAACGCCGCCCCCTGGCGGCCATTGGCCGCGATAACTTCCATCACGGCTTCGGCCTGGGTCAGGGACATGCGGCCATGTTCCAGTGCACGGCGGGTGAACTCGCCCGGCCCGGCCGGGGCAGCGCCTGCGGTAATTAAAGCTTCAAGCAGTCCGTCCGCCATGGCGGTGCCGCCGTGGACCGAAAGCTCAATGACATCCTCGCCGGTATAGGAGTGGGGTTCGCGGAAAAACAGTGCAATGGTCTCGTCCATCTCCTGCCCGTGCAGCAGGTAGTGCCCCAGCATGGCGGTGTACCCTTTTGCTTCGGCCACTCTGCGCCCCACGTGGAGCGGTGCAAAGATCTTTTCCACAATGGGGTAGGCGTCCGGCCCCGATACACGCACCACGGCAATACCGCCCGTGCCGGGGGGCGTTGCCAGTGCGCAGATTGTCTGCTGTAAACGATCCACAGCGATACCTCCGAGAAATAGAATATCTAACACTTTATCATACCACGAATTTTTTGTTTTTCCTACTGATTTTTTAAAAAAGATTCCGGGTCGTAGAGTTTCATGTTTTCCACAGCCTTGTTTAAAACTTTTTTCTGTTTACTTTTCATCGGGTGGCTATGAAATCCGCCCCTACGATTTCTATTGTTGCTTTGTGGATGGGCAATGCTCCCTCCTGCAACTTCGCTATATGCAAAAGGGGGAGACACCATCTACTGGTGTCTCCCTCTTTTCATAGGTCAATGGAAAGTTCTTTTGCCTACTTTTCTTTCAAGAAAAGCAGGTAGATTAAAACTCGATTTTACCGAAGGCGAAATCGTCGCCGTCATGGATGCGCTCCGTAGTCTTGGGTGCCATGGGCTGGGCGTTGGGGTCGCGGGAACGATCCGCGAACTCACGGTCCGGCACACTGGAACGCGGGCCGCCGTAGGGGCGGCCGCCATCACGGCGGGGACCACGGCCATCACGGCGCGGGCCGCCGCTGCGGGGACCGCGTCCGCCGTCACGGCGGGGACCACGACCATCGCGGCGCGGGCCACGGCCGCCATCACGGCGGGGGCCACGGGTGTTGCGGGCATTGTCACGATCCGGCAGGTTGGATGCGTTCGGATCGGTGGAGTAGATCACAATGTGGCGGTTGGGGCCCTCACCCTTGCTCTCGCTGCGTACACCCTCGATCTCCGCAATCGCAGTGTGGATGATGTGGCGCTCGTAGGGGTTCATCGGCTCCATCTCATAGTAGCAGCCAGTGCGGATGACACGCTCGGCAATGCGCTTAGCCAGGGCAGAAAGGTCATCCTCGCGCTTGTTACGGTAGCCGCCCACATCCAGGCCCAGCTTGACGTAGGGGCCTTCCATGCGGTTGATGACCAGGCTGGCCAGGTAGGAAAGGCTCTCCATCGTCTCACCGCGGCGGCCGATCAGGGCACCCATGTGTTCACCGGTCACGCGCAGGATCGTGGCTTCGCCCTTCTTGACGGCGGTAAAGCTGAAATCTTCCACGCCCATCAGCTTAAAGATGGGGGTCAGGTAATCGACACCAGCCTGCAAACGCGGGTCAGCGGCGATGTCCAGGGGCATCTCCTCATCCTCGGCTGCGTCAACAGCCGGGGCTTCGGCGGGCTCGGCAGCCGGGGCTGCTTCTTCCACGGGGGCGGCGGGAGCCTCAACAGGGGCAGCCGGAGCAGTTTCGACCGGCTTGACCTCTTCGGCTTCGGGCTCTTCCACCTTCACCAAAACCTTTGCGGGGATGGTTTTGAACAGTTTACGGGCAGGGAACTCCAGCACTTCGTAGCTTACGTTGATATCATCGCGGTCTACGCCCAGGGCTTCGCAGGCGGCTTCTACCGCGGCTTCTACGGTCTTGGCGCTCATTTCAATGCTGCGCATCTTTGTTGCCTCCTCTTATTATTGTTCTGTATTCAACGGGGTGGTCCGTTCATCCTTGTGCAGTTCGGCTTCGCGCTTGCGGGCCATCTCCAGGCGGATCTTGTTGGCGTCTGCCAGGCTGACTTCCTTGGTAATGGTCTTGCCGTTCTCTTCCACGGTCACGCTGCGCTTTTTCTTTTTCTCAGTGCGCTTGGCGGCGAGCTCTTCTTCATACTGCTTCTTGAACTTTTCGGGGCTGTAGATCTTGTAGGTCACAAAACTCTGGCCGATCTGCCAGATGTTAGAAACACTGTAGTAGAAGGAGAAACCGATGGGAGCGTTAAAGCAGAAGGTGACGAACATCAGGTTGCAGACCAGCATCATGATCTTCATACTGCCCTGCATCTGGGCGTCCATGCCGGAGAGCTTCTGGGTGATGAAGTAGCTCAGGAACATGGTGACGGTAGCAATCGCCGGGAAGATAGCCAGCGGGGTCAGGGCAAAGCCGGCGATATCGCAGATATCCAGGCCGAAGAAAGTGGTGTTGAAGCTGGCAATCTCGGAAACCGTAGCGGCCGGGATGATGGACGGATCGATCGAAGCGCCGTTGCGGATGGCCTGGATCAGAGAAGTCTGCATGGTGGAGGCGTTGACGCCGGTCAGGCCGATGGCCTCGCACGCAGCCTTGATGGCGGTGTTATCCACACCGAAAATGTAGTGGACAGGGTAGTACACAACGCCCAGGAAGCCGAACAGGACCAGGAAGGTCAGCAGCATAGGCAGGCAGCCGCCCATGGGGTTGTAGCCATGCTCCTGCTGGAGCTTCATCAGCTCTTCCTGCTGTTTCTGGGGGTCGTTTTTGTATTTCTGCTGGATCTCGGTGATCAGTGGCTGAAATACCGACATCTTGGCGGTGGATTTCTGCTGGTGGATGGCCAGCGGGAAAAGCAGCACCTTCATGATGAGGGTGGCGACGATGATCGTCACTGCATAGTTGCCGATGAAGCCGTACAGCACCTTCATCAGCGGGCCAATCAGGATGGCCAGGAAGTACATAAAGTTCATACTCTATCCATTCTGCCCCGTCTGCGCCCGGGACCATTTTATTTTTTATGTAGGTCTCTGCCACGCAGAGCAAAGACATGAGAGGCTTAGTGAGAGCGGGTGAGCCTGCGGGCCGGGTTTACCCATTTTCCTTTTTCCGGCACCGGGTCAAACCCGAACCTGGCAAACGGCTGGCACCGCAATAACCGCCAGACCGTTAAGATCGTCCCCTTACAAAAACCGTGTACGGCCAGAGCCTGCATCGCATACTCGCTGCAAGTGGGTACAAACCGGCAGTGGTGCCCCAGGTGCGGGCTGATATACTTTTTATACCCTTTTAACAGGGCAATCAGCAGCCGGGTCATTGCACAGGGGTCTCGGGGGCGGCCAGATCAGGCAGGCCCGCCCTGGCAAACAGCTTGCCCAGCGTTTTGCTCAGCTGGGTGCTCTTGAGTTTCGGCGTCTGGCCGCGCGCTACCAGTATTATATCATATCCGCCGATATTTTGCGAGAGGTGTTCGCAAAGTGCGGCACGCATTACGCGGCGGGCGCGGTTGCGCTGTACGGCATGGCCCACTTTTTTGGTGGCCGTTAAGCCGATGCGGGTATAACCCAGCCGATTTTTGGCCACGTACAATACCACATGGGGGTGCACATAGCTTTTGCCGTGGCTGTAGACCCGGTTGAAATGCCAGTTTTTATTTAAAGTGCGGTAACGCATGGTAAAAATCCTTTTTTGAAAAAAGGGCTGCTGATATTCCATCAGCAACCCTTTACTTCATTGTTATACCAAAGATCAGACAGTCAGGCTCTTGCGACCCTTAGCACGGCGGCGAGCAATGACCTTGCGGCCGTTCTTGGTAGCCATGCGGTTCAGGAAACCGTGGACGCGGCTGCGCTGACGCTTCTTGGGCTGGAAAGTACGCTTCATTTTTCATTCCTCCTGTTGAAATTCCCAGTATGGGGCAATAGTCAGGCTTTTGCCCTACACTGGGGCAGCCTTGCAGACTTAGATTATACGCGATGTATATAGGTTTTGTCAATACTTTTTCGCATATTTTTTCGCAGAAGCGCGAAGTTGTGTATCCTTTTTTCACGCTCTACAGGATGTAGTGTACCACCCTGCCCGCCCCACCTAGCCCGTGCGCCGCTCTTTCCCTTTTGCGGGCGACGGGGAAATTTTCCACCGCACTTTTTCAACCGTTTGTTGAAAACACGGTTTACAAGTGGCAGGTTTTAAAATTTTTCTACCTTTATTATAATAGGACTGTTGTTTTGGGTGCTGTTTTGTGGTATACTGTATGTGGTATTTTTGCGCCCTGTTGAAAAGGGCGCGATTTTTAACAGGAAGTGGGGAGTATCGCAAGACATGGATTCCATCAACGACGTAATGAGCGCGGCCAAGCAGTATTGCCGTGAACATACTTCCGAGGCGACCTATCAATATTACATCAGTGATATCAAGGCTGTCAGCTTTGAAAATTCTAAAACCATCACGCTGGAGATTCGCAATGCTTTTATTTTAAGCATCGTGTCGGATCGTTATGCGGCTACGCTGAAAGATGCGTTCAAATCCGTGCTGGGCTTTGATGTGGAATTGCAGTTTGTCACCCCGAAAGAGGACGACAGCAGCGACGGAAAGGAAAAGAAACCCAAGCTGGACGAAAAATCCCTGCCCAGCGGCCGGTATGATTTCACCTTTGAAAACTTTATCAAAGGCCCGTCCAACCAGTTTGCCTATGCGGCGGCGCAGGCCGTTGCGGCCAACCCGTCCGGCGCGTACAACCCGCTGTTCATCTATGGCCCGTCCGGCCTGGGCAAGACCCACTTGCTGAATGCGATCCAGGTGGAGATCAAAAAGAATCACCCAGATTTCAACATTGTATATGTGGACTGTGAAATGTTCACCAACGAGATCATCACCGCCGTCAAGACGGCCACGACGGAGCAGTTCCGGCAGAAGTACCGCAAAGCAGACGTTTTGCTGATCGACGATATCCAGTTCCTGGCTGGCAAGGAAAGTACGCAGGAAGAGTTTTTCCACACTTTCAACACGCTGCACAACGACGGCCGTCAAATCGTGATTGCTTCTGATCGCCCGGCAAAGGAGATCAAGAGTCTGGAAGAGCGTCTGCGCACCCGTTTTGAATGGGGCTTGACCGCCGACATTCAGCCGCCGGATTTTGAGACCCGCGTTGCCATCGTCAAACGCAAGGCGGAGCTGCTCAACCTTGATTTGCCCAACGATGTTGCGGAATACATCGCCAATCATCTGAAGCAGAACATCCGTCAGCTGGAAGGTGCCGTGAAAAAGCTGAACGCCTATTACATGCTGGAGGGCATTGCTCCCTGCATCGGTGTAACGACGACGGCCATCAAGGATACGCTGAACGACAGCCAGCCGATCCCTGTCACAATCGAAAAGATTCTGAACGAGGTCGCCCGCACCTACAATGTACTGCCTGCGGATATCCGCGGCAAAAAGCGCAACGCGAATGTGAGCGCTGCGCGGCAGATGACCATGTATATCATCCGCGAAGTGACCGGCATGAGCATGGAAGCCATCGGTCAGGAGTTCCAGCGCGATCATTCCACGGTCGTGTATTCCATTAAGACGATGGAGGAAAACATCTCCCGTGACCAGCACCTGAAGGAAATGTGCAGCGATATCATGAAAAACGTGAGAACGTGAGTTTATGTTACTTTCTTGAAAGAAAGTAACCAAAGAACTTTCAATATATTATCCCACAAATGTTGATATAAAGGATAGATTCTACACGGTATCCCATGTTCGTGTGGGCAGAAAATTTACCTCTACATCCCACTTAGTTCGGATCATGTTTAAAGTTTCTTTGGTTTTTTCTTTTCAAAGAAAGAACACCCCCGTTTTTTCCACAAAGTTTTTAGTTATTAACAGTAAGTTTTCCCGGGCTCGTGTGGAAAACGCAAGTTATCCCAGTTTTCCACAAAAGATTCCCCGGCGAAATCTGGAAAATTCACCGGCGTTTTTCCGCGCCGTGAAAAGAACCGCGTCAATTTTCCACAGTTTTCACAGCCCCTACTACTACTACGATAAAAGATTCTAGTTTTTGCTCTACTTTTTCAAAATCCATGGCAAACGGTGATCCATTATGGCATCCATTCAGTGGAAAAGTAAAGCTAATAAAAATAACCCTCTTTCAAGAAGATAGATGAAAGTTTCTTTGCTTACTTTCTTTTCAAAGAAAGTAAGGAGAAAGGAAGCAAATATGAAATTTGAATGCGAAAAATCCCTGCTCGCCTCCGCCATTGAGGGTGTTTCCCGCGCCATCACCAACCGCGCAGCCATCCCCGTGCTCGAAGGCATCTATATGAAAGCCGAAGGATTCAATTTAACCTTGACTGGCTACGATATGGAAATGGGTATCACCACCACCATCGAGTGCAACGTGCTGGTTCCCGGTGAAACCGTACTGGACGCCAAACTGCTTGGCTCGATGGTCAGCCGTATGCCCGCCGGCAACGTCTGCATTGAGCTGAACGACGAAGGCCAGGCAAAAATCAGCGGTGGTGTGGCAGAATTTGAGATCCCCGCACTGAACGCCAGTGATTACCCCAGCCTGCCCGTAACCGGCGCTGATAATACAATGACGCTGGAATGCGGCGTCATCCGCGAAATGATCGAAAAAACGATCTACGCCGTCAGCCAGGACGATAAAAAGCCCGCCCATACCGGTGAACTGTTCGTCATTGAGCCGGGCAGCCTGACGGTCGTGGCTCTGGACGGCTACCGCCTCGCCATTATCCAGCGCAACGTCGATTGCAGCCGCGATATCCGCATTATCATCCCCAGCAAGACCCTGCAGGAACTGCTCAAGATCATGGGCGGTGCGGATGAGGATGTCAAGATCGACGCCAACCGCCGTTATGTCGTGTTTACCACGAACGGCTATACCATCATGAGCCGCCTGATCGAGGGCGACTTCCTGAACTACGAGAGCGTCATCCCGAAAGATAAAAAAACACGCATCACCGTTGATTGCAAGACCTTTATCGACACGATCGAGCGCGCTTCGCTGATCATTACCGAGCGTTTGAAGAATCCGCTGCGCATCAGCTTTACCGAGAATAAGATCACGGTGCGCTGCCAGACCCCGTTGGGCAAGGTCGTGGATGAGTTTGCCCCTGTCGAAATGACCGGTGACGCCGTCGAGATCGGCTTTAATAACCGCTACCTGCTCGACGCGCTGCGTTATTCCAAATGCGAAAAGATGGTGCTGGAGATCAACGGCCCCCTGAGTCCTGTAAAGATCCTGCCCGAAAATGGCAAGGACTTCATCTATCTGGTCCTGCCGGTTCGCTTTAAGAATGAAGGCTAAACTATGGAAAAAATTCGTATCAACACGGAATTTATCAAGCTGGATGCCCTGCTGAAATTTGCAGGCCTGTGCGAGACAGGCGGCGAAGCCAAAGAGTTGATCCAGGGCGGGGCCGTCAAGGTCAATGGCGAGGTCTGCACGATGCGCGGCAAAAAGTGCCGCGCCGGTGACACGGTCGAGCTCGAAGGGCAGACCGTGCAGGTCGCGGAGGGCGCGTAATGCGCCTGACCCACCTGACCCTGACCGACCACCGCAATATTGAGCACGCCGAGCTGACGCCGGACCCGCACCTTACCGTCTTGTGCGGCCCCAACGGGCAGGGCAAGACCAATCTGCTGGAAGCTGTCTGGCTGCTGACCGGCGGTAAAAGCTTCCGTGGATCCAAGGATGGCGAGCTCATCCGCCGCGGAAGCGACTTTTCGGTAATCGAGGGCGAGTTTGAGACCGAGGATTGCGCCAAAACCATCCGTTTGACGGTGGGCAGCAAGGGCAGCCAACGTCCGGGCCGCACCGCCAAACTGAATGGCGTTGACCAAGGCCGGGCCGCAGCGCTGGCGGGTAATTTTCAGGCGGTCGTGTTTGAGCCAGACTTGCTGAGCCTTGTTAAGGGCGGGCCGGAAGGACGGCGGCGGTTTCTGGATTCGGCCTTGTGCCAGGTATACAGGCCATATCTGGTGGCGCTGCGACGCTACACCCGCCTTGTGGCGCAGAAAAACGCGCTGCTGAAAAGTTACGAAATAACGCCCAATGCCGCTTTGCTGCTGGATGCTTATAATGAGCAGCTTGCCCAGTATGGCGGGCAAATCATGGAACACCGCCGCAAATTTATTGCGGAATTGGCACCCATTGCGGCCAAAAACTACAGCGAAATTTCCCATGATGCCGAAGTTTTGCAGCTGAATTATCAGCTGTGCGCCAATGCCACCACGGCGGACGCACTGGCGGAAAAGCTGGAATCCGTCAAAAATGCCGAGCTGCGCGCCGGTTTCTGTTTGGCAGGCCCCCACCGCGAAGATCTGGAAATCAAGCTGGACGACCAGCCTGCCCGCGTATTTGGCAGCCAGGGCCAGCAGCGCAGCTGCGTGCTGGCCATGAAACTGGCCGAAGCCAGCGTGGTCGGCAGCCTTTTTGGCGAACATCCGGTGCTGCTGTTGGACGATGTACTCAGTGAACTGGACGATGAACGCCAGACCTATCTGCTGACCCGCATGGGTGAGCACCAGACCATCGTAACTACCTGCGATACCGCCGCTTTTGCACGTACCAATGGCAAAATCGTGATGGTAAAAGCAGGCACCGTGACGGAGTAAAGAGGGCAGAGCCATGTATTTCCATGCAGGGCAGGATTTTGTTTTGAATACGCGGAATGTCATCGGCGTGTTTGATTTGGACACGGCCGGGGCCTCCCGCCGGACGGAAGAATACTTCCGCAGTGCCGAGGATAACGGCGCCGTCGTGGACCTGTGTACACCCGGCAGCTTGCCAAAAAGCTTTCTCGTCACAGACTTTCCCGATGAAACCATCTACATCAGCCAGCTTTCACCCGCAGCCTTAAAAAAGCGGGCGGAAAAGGCCGAATTAAAATAAAACTGCTTCTATAAAAAGAAGCAAAAGCAGATACCCACCACAACAGGAGGCTATCATTTCATGGCAGAAGAAATCATCACCGAAACCAACCGCGAAACGGCCACAGACCATGCCTACGGCGGTGCGCAGATCCAGGTCTTGGAAGGCTTGGAAGCTGTACGCAAGCGCCCCGGCATGTATATTGGTTCCACCGGCCCGTCCGGCCTGCACCACCTGGTCTACGAGATCGTCGATAATGCCATCGACGAAGCACTGGCCGGATACTGCACCCATATCGAAGTAACGATCAAACCCGGCAACATCATCGAAGTTTCCGATAACGGCCGCGGCATCCCCGTGGATATCCAGCCTAAGCTGGGCATCCCGGCCGTGACGGTCGTCTATACCGTGCTGCACGCCGGCGGTAAGTTCGGCGGCGAGGATTCCGGCTACAAGGTAGCCGGTGGTCTGCACGGCGTCGGTGCATCGGTTGTAAACGCCTTGTCTGAATGGCTGACCGTCCGTGTCCGCCGCGACGGGGCCGAGTATGAGCAAAGCTTCAAGCGCGGCAAGCCCGATGGTGATTTGAAAAAAATCGGCGCAGCGGCATCCACCGGCACCACAGTAACCTTCAAGCCGGACCCGGAAATGTTCCAGGAAACCACGCTGTACCGCTATGAAACGCTGCTCAAGCGCCTGCGAGAAGAAGCATTCCTGAACGCCGGTGTCCGCATCACCCTGACAGACGAACGCCCCGAAAGCGACCGCCCGCAGGAAGAAAAGAGCGAGGGCAGCGAGGTCCGCACCGAGACCATGTGCTACGAGGGCGGCATCCGTTCCTTCGTCAGCTACCTGTGCGAGCGCCGCGACCTCACCCCGCTGACCCCGCAGGTCATGTATATGAAAGGCGAGGGCCAGGGTGCCGTGGCCGAAGTGGCACTGCAATATTACGATAACAGCTATAACGAGCTGCTGCTCAGCTTCGCCAACAACGTACACACGCCCGAAGGCGGTACCCACGAGGAAGGCTTCAAGCTGGCCCTGACCCGCGTGCTGAACGAGTATGGCCGCGCCAAAGGCATCCTGAAAGATAAGGACGAGAACCTTTCCGGCCCTGACGCCCGCGAGGGTATTATCGCCATCATCAGCGTGAAATTGCAGGAAGCGCAGTTCGAGGGCCAGACCAAGGCCAAACTTGGCAACACCTTCATCAAGGGTCTGGTCAGCAATGTGGTCTACAAGGCACTGACCGAGTATTTTGAGGAAAATCCCGCCGTTGCCAAGGCCATTCTGGAAAAGGCCACCCAGGCCGCCCGCGCCCGCGCTGCCGCTAAAAAGGCCCGCGAGCTGGTCCGCCGCAAGAGTGCGCTGGAATCCAACCGCATGCCCGGCAAACTGGCTGACTGCCACGAAAAAGACCCCAGCAAGACCGAACTCTTTATCGTGGAGGGCGATTCTGCTGGCGGCTCGGCCAAGATGGGCCGAGATTCCAACATTCAGGCCATCCTGCCGCTGTGGGGCAAGATGCTGAACGTCGAAAAAGCCCGCGCTGACCGTATTTACGGCAACGATAAACTGATGCCTGTCGTCACGGCACTGGGCACCGGCATTGGCGATGAGTTCGATATCTCCAAGGTGCGGTATCATAAGATCTTTATTATGGCCGATGCCGATGTCGACGGTTCGCATATCTGCACGCTGATGCTGACTTTCTTCTTCCGCTATATGCGCCCGCTGATCGACAACGGGTACGTGTACGTGGCCCAGCCGCCGCTGTTCAAGCTGCAAAAGGGCCAGACCGTTAAGTATGCCTATAATGGCGATGAAATGAAGATTTTGAGTGCCGAAATGCCCGGTGCCAAGGTCAACCGCTACAAAGGCTTGGGTGAGATGAACCCCGACCAGCTGTGGGAGACCACGATGAACCCGGACAACCGCGTCATCGTGCAGATCAAGATTGAGGACGCCGAGCGCGCCGACGAAGCATTCAGCATCCTGATGGGCGAGCAGGTCGAACCCCGCCGCCAGTTCATCGAGAAAAACGCCAAGTACGCGAATCTGGATGTGTAACCTACTTTCTTTGAAAAGAAAGTAGGCAAAGAAACTTTAATCATATTTCCCGATAAGTTGAGATAGAGATAATATTTAAGGTGATAGAATGGAAGAAAATATCATCATGGTGCCGGGGTCCGGCACCAAGGTCATTGTGCGCGATGTAAAACAGGAAATAGAGACAGCCTTTTTGGACTACTCGATGTCTGTTATTGTTGCGCGTGCATTGCCTGATGTGCGCGATGGCCTGAAACCTGTGCATCGCCGTATCCTGTACACGATGCACGAGCGCGGCAACGACCCGCAGCATCCCTACCGCAAATCCGCCGATACCGTTGGTGCTGTGCTGGGTTCGTACCACCCGCACGGCGACGCATCCGTTTACGATGCCATGGTTCGTCTGGCCCAGGATTTCAGTCTGCGTTACCCGCTGGTCGACGGCCAAGGCAACTTCGGTTCCGTGGACGGTGACCCCCCGGCTGCTTATCGTTATACCGAGGCCCGCATGTCCAAAATGGCGTGCGAAATGCTGACGGATATCGACAAAGATACCATCGACTGGGACCCCAACTTTGATGAGACCAAAAAGGAGCCCCATGTCCTGCCCAGCCGTTTCCCAAACCTGTTGGTCAACGGCAGCCAGGGTATTGCGGTCGGTATGGCCACCAACATCCCGCCGCATAACCTGCGCGAAATTGTCAACGGCATGGTCGCCCTTATCGACGACCCGGAAATTGATCTGGCCGGTCTGATGGAATACGTTAAAGGCCCGGATTTTCCCACCGGCGGCATTATCATGGGCCGTTCCGGCATCCGTGCTGCCTATGCCACCGGCCGCGGCAAAATTACGCTGCGCGGCCGTGCCGAGATCATTGAAAAGAAAAATGGCCGTTACGAGATCCTTATCAACGAGATCCCGTACATGGTCAATAAGACCCGCTTGATCGAATCTATTGCGGATCTCGTCAAGGATAAGCGCATCGAGGGCATCAGCGACCTGAATGATGAATCTTCCAGCCGCACCGGCATGAAGATCGTCATCGAAATCAAGAAGGATGCGAACCCCCAGGTCGTGTTGAACCAGCTCTACCGCTACACTCAGTTGCAAGACACCGTGGGTGTTATCATGCTGGCACTGGACGACGGCGTGCCTAAGATCATGAGCCTGAAAACCATGATGGAACGCTATATTGAGTTCCAGATGCAGGTCATCCGCCGCCGTACCGCCTTTGACTTGAAGAAAGCCAAGGAGCGCGAGCATATCCTGGAAGGTCTGCACAAGGCAGTTGACATCGTCGATGAGATCATTGCCACAATCCGCGCCTGCAAGGGCGGCTTTGCCGAGGCCCGCCAGGCTGTGATGGACAACTTCGGCTTTGATGAGCTGCAGGCCGATGCCATCGTCAAGCTGCAATTGGGCCGCTTGGCAGGCCTGGAGATTCTCAAAATCGAGCAGGAATTGGGTGAGCTGCGCGCCGCCATCGCCGATTATGAGGACATCCTCTCCAACGACGAGCATGTCAAGAACATTGTCAAAACCGACCTGACCGCGCTGGCCGACAAATACGGCGACGAGCGCCGCACGTCGATCGAGGCTGTTTCCGGCGAAGTGGATATCGAGGACCTGATCCCCGAGGAGACCTGCGTCTTTACGCTGACCCACGAGGGTTACATCAAGCGCACCACGCTGGACACCTATCAGGCGCAGAACCGCGGCGGCCGCGGCGTGCAGGGCATGACCCAGAAGGACGACGACTTCACCGAGGAACTTTTCGTCGGCTCTACGCATGATTATATGCTGTTCATGACCGACCAGGGCCGCGTATACCGTCTGAAAGGCTATCAGGTGCCCGAGGGCAGCCGTACCGCCAAGGGTACGCACATCGTGAATCTGCTGCAACTGCAGGAGGGCGAAAAAGTTACCCTGATGCTGCAACAGGCTGCCGATGTGGACGAGGACAACACCTACGCAACGATGGTCACGAAGATGGGCCTGATCAAGCGTACGCCGCTGTCTCAGTTCCGCAACATCCGTAAAGCGGGCCTGATTGCCATTGCGCTGAACGAGGGCGACAGCCTGGTTTGGAGCCATCTGACCAAGGGCGATGATGAGATCATCGTTGCCACCCACGACGGCGCAGCCATCCACTTTACCGAGAGCGGCGCCCGCGCCATGGGCCGTACCGGCCACGGCGTGCGTGTTATAAAGCTGCGCGAGGGCGACTATGTTATTGGTGCCGGGGTCTGCCGCCCGGGTGCCAGCGTGCTGACCATTACCGAGGAAGGCAAGGGACGCCGCAGCCGCATTGATGATTACCGCATCACCAACCGCGGTGGTCTGGGCATCCGTAACTACAACAATGGCGGTGTGGCTGGCATCAAGATCGTAGATGATACTGACGACCTGATCCTCATCAGCCAGAACGGCATCCTCATCCGCATCCATGCAGCTGACATCAATACCCAGAGCCGTTACGGCAGCGGTGTGCGTGTCATGCGCTTGGCCGAGGGTGACAAGGTCGCTGTGGTGGCCCGCGTTGATCGCGACAACGAAGCAGAGACTGCCCAGATAGACAACGAGGGTGAAACTGACCCTACCCCGGAAGAACTGGCCGCCATCGAAGCCGAAGAACTTGCCCAGGAAGCTGCCGAGGATGCAGCACCTGTGGACGACGGCGAGGAATAAAGAGGGTGTATGTTACTTTCTTTGAAAAGAAAGTAACCAAAGAAACTTTCAATATAAAACACAAAAAGGACGATGCAGAGATAGATTCTGCATCGTCCTTTTAAGTTGCAGCAAAAGGCAACAACCCTTTCACGGGATATGTGATTAAAGTTTCTTTGTTGACTTTCTTTTCCAAAGAAAGTCAATCGTGGCGGATGGCTTCGAGAGCGCTGATTTTGACAGCTTTGTTGGCGGGGAGAATACCCGAAATCAGGCCAATCAAGGTAGCAAACACCAGGGCACCCAGCATCAGCCAGGGCGGAATAATAGAAATGGTCGAACTCGACGCACCATACCCGCCCATAATGCCGGACAAATCCACATACTGCCCAAACGATGCCATGATCGTGGTCAGGTTGTTTAAGATGAAACTGACCAGCAGACTGATAAGCACGCCCAACACGCCGCCAATAAACCCAATGCAGGAGCTTTCCATCAAAAACATCGTGCGGATGTTTGCAATCTCACAGCCCAACACCTTCATAACGCCAATTTCCCGGGTACGCTCATAGATGGCCATTGTCATGGTATTGATAATGTTGATGGCCGCAACAAGCAGGGAAACTGCCGCTACACCGCCAAAAATCATCTGGCTGCGGAAAACCTGCTTTTGCATGTCCTCGCGCTGCTGGTTCGAGGACCAGGTGTTCTGGAATCCCAGCTCATGGATGGCTTCTTCCACATCACCGACATTTTTCAAATCGTCGACCTTTACATAAACCTGGTCGTAGGAAGAATCGGTATTCTTGACTTTTTCCATTTTGTTATACGCGGCTTCGATTACTTTCAGGTTTTGCATGCTCATGATAATGCCGCTTTGGGTCCACCAACCCTTGGAAACATCCTGTTGCAGTTTGCCGACAACTTCCAGCTCCCAGGTCTGAGATTTGGCGTTGGCATCATCGCCAGTCGTGATGGTAAGGGTAAATTTGTCTTTGTCAACATCCACAAACGGAGGCAGCTCGTTGCCGTTGGAGTCCGTCTCGCCCTGCCAGCGGTAACGCTTGGGGCTGTTTTCGCTGCGTCGGCTGTCGTAAAAATTGTAACCCGTGTACTCACACACCAAAACCGGGATTTTTTTGGATTGCGCATTGATAACGTTTGTGTCCAGCCATCGGCCGGATTCCAGCGCAAAGCCCATCGGCTCCAGAGCCACAGGGTCCAGCGCTGTAATGCTGCCAATATTCGTCACATAACGGTTATTGCGCCCGGCTGTGATCGTGCCATTCAAATTGTAGGGATTGGTAAACGGGGTAGCCGCCAGTACATGGCCTAACTCACGAATCTGCGTCAGTGCGGCATCGTTCAGCTTGATGGCTTTGCCGTCGCTGCCGATGGAAATGCCGCCGCCGTAGATTTCAATCTGGGTCAGGTCGCCCCAGCTCTGGATCATCTCATCGTTGGCCTGGTTCTGGGCAATTCCCAGGGAAATCATCAACACAACCATGCAGGTTCCGATCACAACACCCACCAGCGTCAGCGCGGTACGGCCTTTACGGCGTAAAAGATTGCGCGCCGAAAGGCTGATCTCATCAGATATCTTCATCGCTGTCCTCATCCAAAGCAGCCAGGGCCTTGGCCTTCTTGCGTTTGCGCACAATCACGACCACCACAACGGCCACGACCACACCCACGCAGACAACGATCAGCACCCAGCCCCACACCGGCATACCGGTCTGCTGGGGTTCGTCCATGCTTGGATCGTAGTCAGGCATGGCATCATCGTAGTTCATTTCTTCCGCTGTAGCGGTAAAATCTTTGCTGATGGTGCGGGGGTTGCCGCTGGCATCCTCGTAGTTCAGGGTGATGATGCCGGAAATGTTGCCCGCGGCGTCGGGGGTAATGTCAAAGTCGACGCTGCCCTCGGTGCCGGCGTTCAGGTTGCCCAGATACTGGTAGCTTTCGCCGCCCAGATTGGTGCCGGTCAGGCGGGCTTCCAGGTTGCCGATGGGATTTTTGCCTTTGTTGACATAGCTCAGGGTTACGCTGCCGGTATCGCCCACCATCATGGTATCGGAACTCAGTTGCAGCTGGCCGACTTCAAAGCGGTCCGGCTGGCTGACAGGGATAGAAATGGTCGTGGTAGAGCTGACCGCCTTGCCGGTAATGTCACCAACAGCAGTCATGTTTACGGTAATATCGGCCACGGTGCCGGTAAAACCGGCGGCAGGCAGCACCGAGAAGGTGACATCACGCATCGACTTGGCCGTCATGCTGCCCACATAGTTGGACAGACTGCCGCCGTTCAGCGAAATATTTTCCGGCAGAGTCAGAGAGACGATGACATCGTTCAGCGTTTCGTTGCCGTCGGTCGCATACAGGCCCAGCGAGAGGGTAAAGGGGCTGCCCGCTGTTACGGCGTCGCCATAGTTGGAGGTGCGCACCAGCAGGTTGGGGGTGGTGGTCTGGTCTTTATCCACGCACTGGCCCAGCGTTACGCTGAACTGCTGCATGGGCTTGCTGGTATCCAGATAGCTCAGGTTGATGGGCAGGGTATTTCCGCCGCCGTTATAGATCACGTCGCGGAACAAAAGGACGTAGCTGTAATAATTATAGTATGCGTTAGCAGATTTTTCTTCGTCACCGGCCTGGCCGCTACGTACGCGCTGCAAGCGGGTGGTATCGGGGTCATCGTTGCTTTCAAACAACTGACCAATTTCACCTGTGCCAGTGTATGTAAAAATCGAAGAATTGATGCGGGCGACAATTTCGCTGGCATCGACCGAGTAGCGGGCCGAAGAATGGTCTACGACCTGCAATACAATGTTAACTTTGTCACCAACACCAAGCGTGGTAATCTCACCGCCTGCGGGGGTAGTTACCGTATAACCGGTAACATACACACCATCGGACTCAGTGATAGATGTACTGGTGTTAGGGGTCGGGCTCGGGGTAGGCGTAACGTCAGGATTATCGTCATCCGCCCAGACAGGCAGAGAAAGCGCTGCTGCCAGCATAAGCACCATAAACAGGGAAAATAAGCGTTTCAAGGGAAAACCTCCATACATCAATTACTTTTTTCTTTGGCTGCGTCGCCGCCAATGGCCATATCGCCTTGTAAGTCGGCAAACAACGCTTCACGGTTGCGGGTCTTGGTGGCTTCGTCCTGTACAACGTTAGAGCAGACCTTGCCGTCCAAAATCGTCACGACCCGGTCGGCACATCCGGCCAGTTCTGGCTCATGCGTGACCATGACGAAAGTTACCTGCTGATTTTTGGTCAGCTCCAGCATGCGGTACAGTACCTGCTTGCTGGTTTTCGAGTCCAGGTTGCCGGTGGGTTCGTCTGCAAAAATGACCTTCGGGTTGCTGACAAATGCGCGGGCGATGCCAACGCGCTGCTGCTGGCCGCCGCTCATCTCGGTAGGAAGGTGGTTGGCGCGGCCTAAAAGACCCATGCTTTTCAGTTCCTTACGGGCCAGCTTCAGGCGGGTCTTTTTGTCTATGCCCTTAAACATCAACGGCAGTGCGACGTTTTCTGCGGCGGTCATTGTGGGCAGCAGGTTGTAGCTCTGGAAAATGAACCCCAAATGCTGCTGCCGGAACTGCGCCAGTTCTGTCTCACTCATGGCGCTGATCTCGTGTTTGCCGATGAACACCTTGCCGCGGGTGGGCTTTTCCAACCCGGCCAGCTGATTCAGCAGGGTAGACTTGCCGCTGCCGGACTGGCCGACGATGCAGCAAAACTCGCCTTTTTCAATCGTAAGATCCACGTCATTCAGCGCTACAACGCGCTCTTTTCCAACGGCGTAGACCTTGCGCAGTTTTTCGGTATGTATGATGGGTGCCAAGGATTCGCCCCCTTTAAAAATGTACTCCTATTTTACCATAAAACGTAAAAAATAGGAAGATAGGCAGATGTAAAAGTTTGAAATGCAGGTCCTTTTCCTATATAATAGGAAAAAGAGGGGAGAGTGTTACGATGGAGACCACAATTCGTCCCATTGCCTATATAAAAAGTGATTTTACCGATAAATTCGGCATCCCGCGCCAAAGCGGCCTGGTGCCGGAGCTGACCGCCCGCATCGTGTTTGAGCCGGAATACCGCGACCCCAACGCACTGGTGGGGCTGGAAGACTACAGCCACCTTTGGCTGATCTGGCAGTTCTCGACAGTGGCGGCTGAATACGCCGCCGGTAAAAGCTGGCGGCCCACCGTGCGCCCGCCGCGCCTGGGTGGAAACGCCCGGCGCGGTGTGTTTGCCACCCGCAGCCCGTACCGCCCCAATGCGCTGGGGCTTTCCTGCGTGGAGCTGGCAGGCATCGAAAACGGTGATATTCTGGTAAAGGGAGCCGACCTTTTGGACGGCACGCCGATCTTTGACATCAAGCCCTACCTGCCGTATGTGGATGCCCACCCCGAAGCGCGCGGCGGTTTTACCGAGCAGACGGCGTCCTACGCGCTGAAGGTAAACTGTCCGCAGCCGCTTTTGGACAAACTGCCCAAAGAAAAGCAGGCTGCACTGTTGGGTGTGCTGAAAAATGACCCACGCCCGGCCTACCAGCACGACCCGGACCGTATATATGCCATGAATTTTGGCGGATATCGGGTACAGTTCCATGTAAGTGATGAGTCATTAACTGTCATTGACATTCAAAAATAGTCATACTACCGTTTGCTAAAAAAATAACAGTCCTGAAAATGTCCCTGCAAAACGGGTAAAAAAACTGCCGTTTGGTGAAAATGGTCAAAATGTACACAACAGACAAAAAAATCTGTGCAATATTCTAAATAAAACCCCTTTACGAATGGGGGCGTTTTTTGGTACAATAAAGCTATGCAAAAGCGTTTATCTATCAGTGTGCCCGGAGCAAAATACAGGCCGCTGGTAAGTAGGCGTGGGCCCGTGCGGCATGACACCCGCGCGGAATGCAATACACTCTAATGAAAACGGAGGAAGAAAAATGCCCAGAGCAAAACAGTCTATGGACGGCAATACCGCTGCGGCGCATGTAGCTTATGCATTCACCGACGTGGCTGCCATCTACCCCATCACCCCCTCCAGCCCCATGGCCGACACTGTTGACCAGTGGAGTGCTGCTGGCCTGAAGAACATCTTCGGCAACCAGGTCAAGGTTGTTGAGATGGAATCCGAGGCCGGTGCTGCCGGCGCCGTGCACGGCTCCCTCGGCACTGGTGCTATCACCACCACCTTCACCGCCTCTCAGGGCCTGCTGCTGATGATCCCCAACATGTACAAGATCGCAGCTGAGCAGCTGCCCTGCGTCTTCGACGTGTCTGCCCGTACCGTTGCTACCCAGTCCCTGAACATCTTCGGTGACCACAGCGACGTTATGGCTGTTCGTCAGACCGGCTTCGCCATGCTGGCTGAGAGCAACCCGCAGGAAGTTATGGATCTGTCTCCCGTGGCTCATCTGTCTGCCATCGAGGGTCATGTTCCTTTCGTGAACTTCTTCGACGGCTTCCGTACTTCTCACGAGATCCAGAAGATCGAGAAGTGGGACTACGCCGATCTGAAGGAAATGTGCAACATGGAGGCTGTCGAGGAGTTCCGTGCCAAGGCTCTGAACCCCGAGCACCCCAAGATGCGCGGTTCTCACGAGAACGGCGACGTCTTCTTCCAGCATCGTGAGGCTTGCAACCCCGCTTACGAGGCCCTGCCCGCTGTTGTTGAGAAGTACATGGCCAAGGTCAACGAGAAGCTGGGCACCAACTACGACCTGTTCAACTACTACGGCGCTGAGGATGCTGACCGCGTTATCATCGCCATGGGCTCCATCTGCGACGTCGCAGAGGAAGTTGTTGACTACCTGACCGCTAAGGGTGAGAAGGTCGGCCTGGTTCTGGTCCGCCTGTATCGTCCCTGGGTGTCTTCTGCTCTGCTGAAGGTCCTGCCCAAGACTGTCAAGAAGATCGCCGTTCTGGACCGCACCAAGGAGCCCGGCTCTCTGGGCGAGCCCCTGTACCTGGATGTCGCCACCACTCTGCGTGAGGCTGGCATGAACGACGTTGTCCTGACCGGCGGCCGCTACGGCCTGGGCTCCAAGGACACCCCGCCGTCCTCTGTCTTTGCTATCTACACCGAGCTGGAGAAGGATGCTCCGAAGCCTCGCTTCACCATCGGTATCACCGACGACGTGACCAACCTCAGCCTGCCTGAGGTCAAGCCCGCCCCCATCACCTCCGCCCCCGGCACCAAAGAGTGCAAGTTCTGGGGTCTCGGCGGCGACGGTACTGTCGGTGCCAACAAGAACTCCACCAAGATCATCGGCGACCATACTGACAAGTACATTCAGGCTTACTTCCAGTATGACTCCAAGAAGACCGGTGGCGTTACCATCAGCCATCTGCGTTTCGGCGACAAGCCCATCCGCAGCCCCTACTACATCAACCAGGCTGACTTCGTGGCTTGCCACAACCCCGCTTACATCCACATGGGCATGAAGATGGTCCAGGATGTAAAGCCGGGCGGCGTCTTCATGATCAACTGCCAGTGGACCGATGAGGAGCTGGACGAGCATCTGAACGCTGCTGATAAGAAGTACATTGCTGACAACAACATTCAGCTGTACACCATCAACGCCATTGATAAGGCTATCGAGATCGGTATGGGCAAGCGCACCAACACCATCTTGCAGTCTGCCTTCTTCAAGCTGGCTGACGTCATGCCCATCGACGACGCCGTCGAGTACATGAAGGCCGCCGCCAAGAAGAGCTATGGCAAGAAGGGCGACGCTGTCGTCCAGATGAACTGGAAGGCTATCGACGCCGGCCTGGACGCTGTCCATAAGGTCGAGGTCCCCGCCTCCTGGTCCAACCCCGCTGCTGATCCGGCTCCGAAGGCCCTGAAGGGACCCGACGCCCTGGTCAAGCAGATTCGCGACGTTATGGAGCCCATCGCCCGTATGGACGGCGACAGCCTGCCTGTTTCTGCCTTCGAGGGCAACGTCAATGGCGAGTGGGAGCAGGGTGCTTCTGCTTACGAGAAGCGCGGCACCGCTGTTATGGTTCCCGAGTGGTATGCTGACAAGTGCATCCAGTGCAACCAGTGTGCATTCGTTTGCTCTCATGCTACCATCCGTCCGTTCTGCCTGACTGCTGATGAGGCTGCCAATGCTCCTGAGAGCACCAAGCTGGCCGACACCAAGCCCAAGGCAAGCGAGTACAAGTTCACCATGGCTGTTTCTCCTCTGGACTGCATGGGCTGCGGCGAGTGCGTTACCGTCTGCCCGACCAAGGCCATCGAGATGAAGCCGCAGGAGAGCCAGTCCGCTCAGCAGGCTGCTTTCGACTACTGCGTCGAGAACATCCGCAAGAAGGACAACATCCCCGGCGTTGTTTCCGAGGTCTCTGTCAAGGGTTCTCAGTTCAACCAGCCGCTGCTTGAGTTCTCCGGCTCCTGCGCAGGCTGCGCCGAGACCTCTTATGCACGCCTGATCACCCAGCTGTTCGGCGAGAAGATGTTTATCTCCAACGCCACCGGCTGCTCCTCCATCTGGGGTGGTACCGCTTCTATCAGCCCGTACACCACCAACAAAGAGTCTGGCCATGGCCCCGCCTGGATCAACTCTCTGTTCGAGGACAACGCTGAGCACGGCTTGGGCATGCAGATCGGTTATGAGACCGTCCGCGCCAACCTGATCACCAAGGTTGAGGCCCTGAAGGGCAAGAATGCTGACCTGGATGCTGTCATCGACAACTTCCTGGCTACCAAGAACAACACCAAGGCCAACGACGCTCCCGCCAAGGCTTTGATCGCTGCTCTGGAAGCCTGCGGCTGCGCCGAGGCTGCTGAGATCCTGAAGGACAAGCAGTACCTGGCCAAGAAGAGCTTCTGGATCTTCGGCGGCGACGGCTGGGCTTACGATATCGGTTACGGCGGTCTGGATCACGTCCTGGCTTCCGGCCACGATGTCAACGTTATGGTCTTCGACACCGAGATGTACTCCAACACCGGCGGACAGGCTTCCAAGGCCTCCAACATCGGTG
>ERZ827117.684-NODE-684-length-35765-cov-6.203388_pt1 | contig 35765 bp, 37 predicted proteins | sample MGYA00519920_ERZ827117 | MGnify/ENA primary metagenome ERZ827117 (study PRJEB31778, sample SAMEA3449260) | human gut metagenome | biome: human gut; feature: human-associated habitat; material: faeces | place: United Kingdom | collected 2010/2012 ...
CTGACGAACGCGCAGCAGCCGTCGCCGATCATCACGGCGATGGCGAGCGCCACGACCGTGAGCGGAAAGACGACGGTGTTTGCCGCGTTGCCGTAGGAGCCCAGGTAGCTTGCGTTGGCGATGAAGATCTGGTCGACAATGTTATAGAGCGCGCCGACGAGCAGCGAGATGATGCACGGGACGGCGTAGCGCCGCATGAGCTTTCCCACGCGCTCCGTCCCCAAAAACTGGTTTGTGTTTTCCATGGTGGTCTTCCTCCTGCACATAAAAATAAGAGATGCGTTCCGCCGGATCAATCCGGACTTACGCATCTCTGCTGCACGATTTGACTATGAAGTTGTCTTCTCCCTCCTTTTTCCGTAAAAAAGCGTGCGGCGTTTCTGCAACCGGATTTACGCAGAAACGCCACACGCTGTGAATTGATTTTATCAAATTGTTTCGAGCATTTCAAATGTTTTTTGCGGCACGGGCCGCAAATTTTTATTTAGTCCTGCTCCATAAAGCTACGGATATAGGCGATCAGCATTTTCGCCGTGCCCTCAAAGCCGAGCACATCGCTCTTGACGGTCATGTCGTAGCCGCGGGCGTCGCCCCACTTCGTCTCGCAGTAGTAGTTGTGGTAGGACTTTCTGGAGCGGTCGACCTCTTTGATCTCCTCGATCGCGTCCTCGGCAGACAGGCCCTTCTTCTCCATCACACGGCCGACTTTGGCTTGCTGGTTGCCGCAGATGAAAATGCTCAGCATATTGGGGTTGCCCTTGAGCACCTGGTCGCCGCAGCGGCCGATGATGAGGAAGCTCTCGCCGTTTGCCGCCTTGTCACGCAGCATGGCGAACGTCTTTTCCGCCACGTTGACCTCAAGAGAATTCGAATACTTGCCGATGCGGCGCGAGGCAAAGAAGTTGACGGGCTTTTCGTCCATCTTGCGGATCATTTCCCCGCTGTAGCCTTCGGAAACGATCTCCTTTTCGATGGAGTCCTTGTCATAGAGCTTGATACCAAGCTCTTGCGCGATCATGTCGGCAATGTAATGGCCGCCGCTGCCGTGCTCGCGGCCAAGGGTGATGATGATCTGGTTTTTCATGGGATCGCACTCCTTTCCTTTTTCCGTTTACAGATAGCGCAGGAATAAGTAGGCCGTGGACACCGCCATGACAATGATCGTCGCAGGCACGCAGTACTTGCAGTAGCGGCCCCAGCCAATGGGATAGCCGCCCTTGGCCGAAGCCGAAGTGCCGACGACGTTGGCGCTCGCGCCGATGGGTGTCGCGTTGCCGCCGAGGTCCGTGCCGAGCGAAAGCGCCCAGGCAAGCACGCCGATATCCATGCCCTCTGTCGCGGCGATGGCGCGGATAACAGGGATCATGGTCGCGGCAAAGGGGATATTGTCGACAAAGGCGCTCGTGATGGCCGAGAGCCACAGAATGACGATCACAATAACCGCGATATTGCCCTCACTGACCGAGGTGATGAAGTTCGCGATCATGTTGAGCACACCTGTCTTTTCAAGGCCCGCCACGGAAACGAACAAGCCGATGAAAAAGAGCAGCGTCTTATAGTCCACGCCCATAATGATTTCTATAACAGATTTTTTGCCGCTGGTCAAGCCCAAAACGATCAGCGTCAAAATCGCGACAATCACGCCGATGCACGCGACGGAAAGCTCCGTCTGCGCGTGCGTGATGAGCAGCACGACCGCCAGCAGGAAAACGCCTGCGCTCGCAAGAAATGCCTTCTTGTTCGTGATGGCCGTCGAAGGCTCAGGACAGGTGACGGGGCCGCCGTTGGCATGCTCGGCGCGCTCAAGTTCCTTGCGGAAGCAGAGCGTGAAGTAAATGAGCATGAACACAAAGCAGATCGCCACGACCGCGCCGGTATTTTCGATGAAGTCGAAGAATGTGTAGCCGAGCGAGGTGCCGATGATGATGTTCGGCGGGTCGCCGCACATCGTGGCCGCGCCGCCGAGGTTCGCGCAGAAAATTTCAGACAGGATCATCGGCACGGGGTCGAATTTCATCGTCTGCGCCAGCTCGAGCGTGACGGTGGCGAGAAACAGCACGACCGTGATGCTGTCGATGAACATCGACAAAAACGCCGAGAGCGACATAAAGCAGATGAGCAGCGGCACCGTGCGGTAGTGTACGAGCTTGGCAAGCGTCAGGCACAGCCAGCGGAAAAAGCCCGCCTTGCCGAGGCCCTCGACCATGATCATCATGCCGGCGATAAACAGGATCGTCGACCAGTTGATGCCAGCGGTGCTCTCCTCACTTGCGCCGTACCAGAATGTGCTCTGGAAAAACGCGCCGAGGTTGAGCGTCTCCCAAATGGCGCTCATCGAGCGCATGCAGACGCCGAACACCAGCACGAGCACGAGCGCGCCGCTCCCGAGCGTAATGTAATGCCGTTCAAACTTATCGAGGATAATAAGCAGGAACATAGTGACAAAAATGCAGATGGCAATGATCTGAGCAAACATGTTATTCCTCCCTGTGCTGTGGAATTCCCAGCGCGAGCCATTATATCGGTCTCTTACGCGGAAGCGAAATGTTATCTTGACATGGAGGATATGTCATTTTTCTATGCCGTCCGAATTTTCCTGATTTCATGCGGCTTTTCGACGGTGTTTACTTTTCGTCAAGGTTCTGTTCTTTTTTCCCGAATACGCTTGCGCCGCCGCTTCGCTTCTGTTACAATCAGTCTTGCCGTCCGCAAGGTGCGGACGAATGCTTTTCTCTTCCGTCAAATTTTACGCAGTCAGGTTCCTCGCCGCCGCGCAGAACCCCAATCATTTCTTTTTCAGAGGAGCTTGCCCATGAACATCAGCTACGACAGCTATCGCGTCTTTTATTACGCCGCCAAATACCGCAGCTTTTCGCAGGCCGCCGCGGCGCTCTACAGCAACCAGCCCAACGTGACACGTATGATCCGAAAGCTCGAATCCGAGCTCGGCTGCGCGCTGTTTTTCCGCTCGCCGCAGGGCGTGCGCCTCACGCCCGAGGGGGAAAAGCTCTACACGCACATCGCCGTCGCGTTTGAGAGCATCGAGGCAGGCGAAGAGGAGGTCCTCTCCGACCAGAGCTTGCAAAGCGGTATCGTCCACATCGCAGCGAGCAGCCTTGCCCTGCGCACGCGGCTTTTGCAGGTGCTCGCGCGCTACCGCCGCGCATATCCGCACGTGCGCATCTGCCTGACGAACCACTCTGCCTCCCACGGCCTCGCCGCCGTGCAGAACGGCCTTGCCGACTTCGCCATTCTGGCAGAGGGCGCGTCCGTGCCGGATTCGCTCACGGCGCAGAAGATCGACGAAATTCAGGAGATCCCCATCTGCGGCCCGGCGTTTTTGGAGCTCACCGAGGAGCCCGTTTCGCTCAAAAGGCTTGCTGACTACCCGATCATCAGCTTGACGGAGGGGACATCGTCGCACGACTTTTATGCCGAGTTCTTCCTGCGCCACGGTCTTTCGTTCAGCCCCGATGTGGAGGTCGAGACCACGGCACAGGTGCCGCCCGTGGTGCAGAGCGATCTTGGCGTCGGCTTCGTGCCGCGCGAGATGCTTTACGGCACGCCGGAGGCAAGCGGTATCTACCCCATCACGCTCGAAGAGCCCATTCCCGCGCGCAGCGTCTTCCTCTTCCAGCGCAAGACACAACCGCTGAGCATCGCCGCGAAGAAGCTGCGGCAAATGCTGCTTGAAGACGCGCCGCAGGAGAGTGGAAAATAATCAGACAGAGTCCCGCCGGTTTCGAACCGGCGGGACATCTTTCATATATGAATGCTTAATCGGCACGCTGCACGCGCTTTTCTTTGCGGTCAAGATAGAGGTAGAAGCCGACGTTCAGGAGCACGCCGACCAGCGTGGACACCGGCGCGGCAAGGCCGATCTTCGTCAGGCTCGCGTTCGGCTGGATGCTCATCACATACGCAAACGGCAGGCGGACGAGCAGCGTTTGGATGAGCCCCTGTGCCATGACCCAGAGCGTCTTGTTGTTGCCGTTGAAGTAGCCGAGCATGCTGAAGAGGATCGCCGTCAGGATGGTCTCGGGCGCGAAACCCTTCAGATACTCAAAGCCTTTCTGCACGACCTCTGCATCCGGCGAGAAGATTCCCGCCAACGCATCGCCCTTGAGCATCACGAGCGCGAATACGGCGCAGCCAAAAAACAGCCCCACGCCGATGCCCGTCATCAGCATTGACTTTTTCGCGCGTTTCTGATCCCCCGCGCCCACGTTCTGCGCGACGAAGGACGCCATCGACTGCATCAGCGCGCTCGGGATCAGCATGGCAAAGTTGACGATCTTGCTCGCAACGCCGTAGCCCGACGACGCCGCAAGGCCCAGCCGGTTGACAAACGCACACAGCACCAGAAACGACAGCTGCGTCAAAAACTCCTGCAAGGCAAGCGGCAGACCGATGCTCAAAAACTTCTTACATTGAGGATTGAATCGAAAGTCCGCGCGTGATGGCAAAGGGCAGCTTCTTTTTGATGAGCAGCGCAACTGCGAACACCACACTGACGGCCTGTGCCAAAACTGTCGCGATGGCCGCGCCCGCGGCGTCCATGCCAAAGCCCGCAACCAGAATGAGGTCGCCCGCAATGTTGACAAGGCACGCCACCAGCACAAAAAGGAGCGGCGAGCGGCTGTCGCCAAGACCTCTAAAGATGGCAGAGAGCAGGTTGTAGGCGACGATGAAGAAGATCCCGCCGCCGCAGATGCGCACATAGCTCGCCGTGAGACCGACAGCCTCCTCGGGTGCCTGCATCAGCACGGAAACGGGCCGGGCAAAGCCCACGAGCAGGATAAATATCCCGACGGATAAAATTGTGAACACGACCGCCGCACCGCCGAGCACCGCGCTGATCTGCTCCGGCCGTTTTTCGCCAAGATACCGCGCGATGAGAACCGTGACTCCCATCGCGAGCTGCGTGACCACGAAAGTCACAAGGTTCAAGATCTGGCTGCCGGTCGAAACGGCGGAGAGGCCTGCCGTCGAGCCGAACCGGCCGACGACTAACAGATCGACCGCGCCGTAGGCCGCCTGCAAAATGAGTGCACCGAGCACGGGAAGCATGAAGAGCGACAGCTTTTTTAAAATGCTGCCCTGCGTAAAATCGCTGCGATCAGTAGTCAAGGGTAATTTTCCTTTCGGCCATGACGTCGTAAAGCGCCCGAATGGTGCGGATGGTGCATTCTGCATCCTCGTCGGAAATATCGTCGAGAAGCGGCGCGAGCTGGGCGAAAAACTGCTCGTTGAACGTCTGCGAGAGCTTTCTCCCCTGCTCGGTGATGGTGAGATACGTCACGCGCCCGTCCTCTGCCGAGGCGGACTTTTGCAGATACCCTTTGTCCTCCATCTCCCCGACTGTGCGCGTCACGCCGGGGCGCGGCAGATGCAGCGCGTCGCTGATGTCGGACACCTTGACGCGCACGCCCTCGCGCTCGAGCCGCTCGATCGCGTCGAGATACTGGATATAGGACGACGTGACGCCCTTCGGCAGCGCCGGGAGCAGCTCACGGGCGCGCTTGGCCTGATAGCAGGCGTCCAGCAACGCCTTGATCTTTTCAACGGTCATAGCTACCTCCTGCATGTAATTATCTTTGTTAATTATCTTCGGTAATTATAAGAGTATCATACAGAATTGTCCATGCGCAATTTGAAAGAAAACACACCCGACGTTTCCTCCCCAAATTTGTGCAAAAAGCCCCGCCGTTTTCACAGCAGGGCTTTTCTCTTCACTTTTTTACAGATTCAGCAGCGTTTCGCTCAGGCGCTTGCCGGCGCTTCCGGCAAAGTCCTCCGCCCGGCGGATGCGCAGGAACGACGCGCCGTAGATCATGCGCTCGTTTTCAAGCTCTCCGTCCTCGCCGAGGAAAATGCCGATGACGTGCGCACCCTCGCGCCGGAGCTTTCGCACCTGAAAGCAGGTGTCGCGGATGGCGGCGTCGCCGACGTAGGTTTCCGGCGCGCCCTCGCGCTTGCGGCCGCTGACCATGTCGTTCGGTAAACCGTCGCTGAAGACGATGACGATCTTATGCTCCTCGCGCCGCTTCTTGAGGTCGAGTCCCGCCGCGGCCAGCGCAAGGCCGTCGCGGTTATTCGACGTCGCGCGGTACTCCAAAATGCGGCGGTCGGCCTCCGGTTTGTCGTCGTAATCGCGGAAGCGCCGCAGCACCGTGTAGTTGCCATAGGTGCAATAGCTCATCACGCGGTGCGGGATGCGGATACGGCTGAGCGCCGCGCTGAAGAGGTAGCTTTGCAGCGCCACCATGCTCTGCCGCACGCTCTGCGAGCCGCTCGCGTCGATCAAAAGCTCCACGACGACGGCGGACGGTTCCTGCCGGACGATCTTTTCAAAAAGCTGCGGATTTTCGCAGCGGCCGACCTTCCAGAGCAGATCGTTTTGCAGCACGCCGTGGTCGGCTCGGTAAACGTCCGGCTCGCTGCGCAGGCTCAGCGCATTGCGAAAGGCCTGCTCGATGCTGCGGATGCCCTGACGCGCGGCGTCCTCATGCTCTTGGAGCATTTTGAGGTTGCCGTCCCGACTGGCGCGCAGCGATTGGGCGCGCGGTTCACTGCCCTCGTAGGCGTCCGCGCTCAGGCCGTCGGTGAAGAGGAGCTTTCGCTCCTCGTGGATACCGGTGCAGACAGCGCTTTCGATCTCCTCCATCGCCTGATCGGTCTGGAAGCTGGGGCCAAAGTTGCGCGCCAGATAGTCCGGAATGCCGGCGAGCGCGTCGTCCGGCAGGACAAGTCCGTCGGCCGATGCCTCGCCCGCTTTGTCGTATTGAAGCTCGAGCTGCTCGGTCTGTGTCCACTCGATGTCCCCCGGTTCGGCTGCGGGCTCCCACTCTTCCGTCTCGAGCTCGGGTAAGATGTCCTGATTGTGGTCGGGCGCAAAATAGCGGATGAAAATTTTGCGGTACAGAAGCGCCGCGAGTTCGACGAGCGACTTTGCGTCCGCGCAGCTCTCGCTGCGCGCGGCAAGGTCGTCAAACTCCGCCAGCATATCTTCAAAACCGCCAAAATTTTTCAAAATGCGGCGGTCGTCCTCGGTCGCCGCGGCGGGAAACTGCTTCGTCAGATCGTAAATGTACATCCAGCCGCGCGAGCTGCGCCGGTAGCGCAGAAGGTCGCCGCGCAAAATTTCGCCCGCCGCCTGCTCCGCCATCACAGCGACGCCCGGGCGCTCACCCATCAGCCTCGCCCGCACGGCGCGCTCGACGCACAGGTGCGCAATGGGCAGCAGCACGTCCATATTGTAGGCCGCGTAGCGGTGCCGCCGCAGCCACAGATTCAAGTCATCGAGCCCGAAAAACTTGTCCGCCCCGCCGAGGACAACGCCCTCGTACACCTCCGCCATGCCGCCCGCGTGCTCAAAGGGTTCGCTCATTTTCTGCACATACTCGGGATAGATCCGCTTGCGGTGATCTTCGGAAACAGTCAAAAATAGGCTCTCCTCTCTGCCGATGCTCATCTCTTCAGGCAAAGCGCGTCAGCGCTACGTCGCGCACGAGCGCATACTCGTACTCATCGAAGCATTTATTCGTGATGCTCACGGCGATGGCGTCCTTGGGTGCCATGCCGTCGGTCATCAGGTGCAAAGCGGCGATCATGCCGCGCATATCGACGGAGTTCGTCGAGATCTCGCCGTTCACGGCCTTGGCGTTCAGATCGAGGAACAGCCCCGTGCAGCGCTTGATGTTCTCGTCCGACGCCTCCGGTACGTTTGCGCGCAGCAGCTCGCAGAGCTGCGCCTCCTCGAGCGTCGGCATACGGATGACCGTAAAGCGCGAGACAAGCGCTTCGTTCAGCTCGCGCGTACCGGCGTAACCGTAGTTCATCGTGGCGATGAAGCGCGCGGCGGGGTGGATAGGGATACACTCATAGCCCGGCACGTCGATGAGGCGGCGGTAGTCGAGCGCGGAGTGCAGCACGGCCACGGCGTCGTTTTTCGCCATGTTGATCTCATCTAAGATGCAGAAGCCGCCGTACTGCGCGGCGAGCGCGACAGGGCCGCGGCGCAGCCGCACCTCGCCGCCGGTGAAGGTGTCGGTGCCGATGAGCGTGCTGCTGTCGGTATTCACATGGAACGACACAGTGTAGACCGGACGGCGGAACAACCACGCGAGGTTGTCCGCCAAGATATTTTTGCCCGTGGCCTTGCCGCCGGAGAGCAGAACGTTCTCCCCCTGCAGCAGTGCGGCGACGGCCAGCTCCATGATCTCGTCGCCGATAAATTTGACGGGCGGCTCGGCGATGCGGCTGCGCACCGTCTCGTCCGCGACGTATTGCTTTTTGAATTGCTCCAAACGGAGCGATAGATCCTGTCTCATGTCTTTGATAGTTCCCTTCTGTGTGCGGAAACGACTCCCGCGCAATGCGCCTTTTCAGCGCTTTTCCATGCAAAGCATTATAGTATTCACGCGGAGCCTTGTCAATTTGTGCCGCTATTGCACGCAGGAAAAGCATGTGGTAAAATCAATACAGAAACTCTATATAAAGGGGGCCGTATTATGCTAACGATCTTCAACCGCAAGGAACTCATCACCACGATGGACATGCAGCGCCAGGCCAATATCCGCAGCGTCCTGTCCGCCAACGGCATTGCCTACACGGTCAGAACCGAGAATTTGCAGGGCTCTTCCGCGTTCGGCGGCCGCAGCCGCGGGCGCAGCGGCAGCTTCGGCGTTGACCCGAACTATTCGTATGAATATCATATCTACGTTCACAAAAACGACTATGAAAATGCTCTGAGACTGATTCGGTAACGTCCCTGAGCCCTAGAACGATAAAAGGCATTCCGCGCGATAGACGGGTGTCCGTAAAACAGTTAATCCTCCGTATGGCTTAGACCATGCGGAGGATTTGTTTATGTCTAATCTTCAAACTTGCTGGCGGCAAACGGTTTGTCAAAACCGTTTGCGGACGGCAAGTCCACAAGGGATAGACGCACAAGCGTCGCAAGGGAGTGTAGCTCCCTTGACGGAACAAAGTGACGAAACATTCCCGGTCGGGCAGTTTTTTCTGCTGACGGAGAATGAAGCTCCGCAGGACGCACATACTCCCGATAGGAGAGTATAGAAGTGCGCCCTTTAGTTCCTAAAGGGATTTTATCAGTTCGCCAAACTGAAAGTTTCCGTTGCTTGTCAATTTATATAAAGCCTCTTTTTTTTGCTTCTTCAATCAATATAGGTTGAATTAAAGGATATGTCCAATTTTCAACTAACTTATCTGAAATCAATATCTTCTCAATCTCACTATGTAATTCCTCAAATGAGTTAATGTCTGCAATAAATAACATTCCGAAAGTTTCATCATCAATATTTTCATTTACTCGTGTCTTTCCTTTAACAGAATACACACATATTCATCTTCAGTTGGAACAATATTATCTTCACAATAAACACATTGTAATATATTATATCTTATATCCTTTGCTTATTTCAAGGTCATAAGCAATTTTTTTCATATCTTCGGCAAATTTCATGCTTCCACAAATTGTATAAGTTTTCACCCAATCACCTCATCAAATTCCGATTTGTTGCTCACTTTTCGTATTCAAATTATACCATAAAACTTGTGAACATTTCTACCGCAACTTTGGACTATATGAGAAAAGTCCGAACAGTTTTCTGCCCGGACTTCCTCGCTCAATCATAAATCAATTCCGCTTTCACAATCTCCTCTGCCTGTGCCTTGCAAGCGTTCATCTGCCGCACCCATTCCATTTGGTTTTCAGCTTTCAGTTGCTCGGTCACGCCGTTTTGCTCTGCCAGTGACCGCACGATCAGCTCCATGCGGTTTCGTGCCGCTTCGTCAATCTCGGCGCAATACTGTCTTACGTACACCCAGCTATCGCGCGGAATGCCTTTTCTTTTATTTTACAGTGCGGTCCCCTTTTTCGGCACGAAAAAGGACTTCATATCCGCCCTTTCAAGCTCGAGCAGCTTGATCTTTTTGTCGACGCCGCCCGCGTAGCCAGTCAGGCTGCCGTTTGCGCCCACCACGCGGTGGCAGGGGATGATGAGCGAAATATCGTTGTGCCCCACCGCGCCGCCGACGGCCTGCGCAGACATGTGCGTTAGGCCCTGCTTTTCCGCCAGCTTTCGCGCAAGCGCGCCGTAGGTCGTTGTTTCACCGTAGGGAATTTCCAGCAGCAGCGCCCATACTGCCTGCTGGAATGCCGAACCCACGGGGTGGAGCGGCGGCGTGAAGTCCGGCTCGCGGCCCGAAAAGTAGATATCGAGCCAGCGCTTGGCCTCGCGCAAAACAGGCGTCTCGCTCTCGGCATACTCTTTTGGCAGCATGCGGGCAAAATATTTCTGCCCGTCGAACCACAGGCCCGTCAAGCCCTCTTTGTCCGCCGCAAGCAGGATGCCGCCGAGCGGCAAATCATAATGCTGGGTGTAAGTCATCGTCCTCGCCTCATTTCTTCTCTTTCGGCGCGTAATCGTGCAGCTCGGGGATCGCACCGCCGGAAACCGCCCAGAGGTACAGGCTCGCCACGCTGCCATAGGGCGAAAAGCGGCGGCGATACTTTTCAAAGAGCCCTCGGTCGATCTTTCGGTGGTGGTACACCATGCGCAGCCCCCGCTGGATGGCAAGGTCGTCGCAGCTCAGCACATCCGGACGCTGCATGCAGAAGAGCAAAATCATCTCCGCCGTCCACACGCCGATGCCCTTGAGGGACGAAAGCTCCCGGATAGCCTCCTCGTCGCTTTTTTGCCAGATACCTTCTAAATCGAATGCGCCGGTGTGGACCTTTTCGGCAAAATCCGTGATGTACTCCGCCTTTCTGAACGTCATGCCGAGTGATTGGAGCTTGGAAACACCCGCGGCGAGGACCGTCTCGGCGTTGACCTCGCCGAGTGCCGACAGCATCCGCTGCCAGATCGTCTCCTGTGCCTTGGTCGAGATCTGCTGGCCGACGATGTGGTGCACGACGGCGGAAAAGAGGTCAGTATCCACTTTTCTCTCGACATGGCCGATGCGGTCGATGACCTCGGCCATGCGCTTATCCTTCTTTTTCAGATAGTCGGTCTCCTCTTCCCCGTAGGCAAAATACATTGAGCTTCCTCCCCGCCGCGTCATCTAAAACGTATGTTCTATATATTATATGGTGTCATTTTCTTTCTGTCAAGCGTGCAAGCTTTTGTAACGGACTATCGAAAAAATTTTCGAATCCCTCTTGACTGAAAGTGTACTTTAAGTTGTAGAGTATCAGTGAACTTTAAGAACAACAAGTTTTTTCAGGAGGAATGTCTCATGAACAAGCCTTATATCGTATGCCACATGATGACCTCGGTCGACGGACGTATCGACTGCGCCATGACCGAGCACCTACCCGGCGTGCAGGAATATTACGACACTCTCGACGCGCTGGACGCGCCCACATGTATCAGCGGCCGCGTGACCGCGGAGCTCGAAATGGCGCTGCCCGGAAAGTTTGAGGCCAAGACCGCCGAAGCACTTGGCAAGGAGGCCTTTTCCAAGGCCGCCGAGGCCGAGGGATACGAGATCGTCGTTGACACCCACGGCACGCTTCTCTGGGGCGAGAGCGCCGAAGACGAGCGCCCGCTGCTCATCCTGACGAGCGAGCAGGTCAGCAAGGAGTACCTTGCGTATCTCAACGGCAAGCACATCTCGTGGATTGCCTGCGGCAAGGAACACGTCGACTTGAAGCGCGCGTGCGAAATTCTCGCCGCGGAGTTTGACGTCAAGAGAGCCGCCGCGGTCGGCGGCGGACACATCAACGCAGGCTTCCTCGCCGCAGGGCTACTCGACGAGGTCAGCATTCTGATCGGCGCCGGCATCGACGGCCGCGGCGGCATGCAGAGTGTGTTCGACGGCCTGCCGATGGAGCGCGGCGTCACGCCGCTCAAGCTCACGGACCGCATCGCCGACTACGGTGAGTTCAACATCTTCCCCGTCTTCAGCGGCAAGCCGCTCGCGTAACGAACGCAAAAGGAAAAGGAGAGAACGCAGCAGCGTCCTCTCCTTTTTTTACAAAAGCATGCAGAAACCAATCTGCATACAGAGCCATCTTTCAAAAAGCCTCTTATTTCTTCTCTTCCTCGCGCACAAACATCATCAAAAAGCTGACTGCGAGCAGCAGGCAGGACACCCAGATGCCCTTTTCGGCAAAGCGCGCCGTCAGGACGCTGCCAAGCCCCGCGCCGACGGCAAAAATACCGATGACGCCAAAATACGTCAGTGCCTTTTTCAGCACCTCGCGGTCGTGCGTGTGGAAGTAGACGCACAGCGCCTCGGTGCCGCTGCGCATGTTGCCGATGCACATGGTGCTCGCGTAGGCGTGGCCGCGCACCTTGCGGAAGGTCTGCACCTGCATCGCGCAGACGAACGAGACGAGCGCGTTTGCAAAGGTGTTGACCTCCCGCGGCAGGAAGCCGACAAAAAACAGCAGCACGATCTCGACCAGAATGATGAGCTGGCGCCAGTGCACCTTTTCCATGCACTTATAGCGGCGGTGGACGCATTCCGCCACAAAAATGCCCGCCATAAACGAGATCACCGGCACAAAATAGCGGAAAACACCTGCCCAGTCGCCTGCAAAAAGGTGTGTGCTCATCAGCACGATGTTGCCCGTCTGCGCGTTGGCAAACACCTTGTCGCGGCAGCAATAGGTATAGGCGTCCTGCAATCCGCCGGATAAAATGATAAACGCGGACATCAGGAACGAATCGGACATCTGCCCGTGCGGTCGATCAAGCTGCATGGTTACATTTTGGCTCCTGTTCGTTAAAATTCCACCGTGATTATACGGCGGTAGCCGCGCTTCGTCAAGCGGCTTTTGCGTCGAGCCTCTTTGGTTTCACGAGGCGCAGCGTGTTCTTCCTGCTCGCAAAGTGCGTCAGCATCACGAGGAACGACACCGCCGAGCCCAGCGCCGTGGCAAGACCCGCGCCGTAAACGCCCATATCGCATGGGAAGACGAAGAACCAGTCGCCGAGCACATTGAAGATGCCGCCCGACAGCACACCAAGCGTCGCAAGTGCGGGCGCGCCGTCGTTGCGCAGAAATGCCGCGAGCATCTGATTGAAGAGGAACAGTGGGAATACAACTTTAACGGGGATCATGTACCGCTGCGCGAGGGCGAGCAACGTCTCGTCCGCACCGAAAAACGTCAAAAACGGGCGCTCAAAGAGGATCAGCCCGATCCACGCGAGCGCTGCCAGAATGACCGAGCCGATGACCGCCGCGGTAAAATACTGCTCGTCCTCGCCGTCGCCGCTCATGCCGCTGCCGCGCTTCGTGCTGAAGATCACGCTGCCGCTGATGCCCATGAGAAGGCCCAGGCTGTAGATGACGTTCCACACCGGCGCGACCACAGCCAGCGCCGCCGTGCCGTCGGGGCCCTGATACTGCCCGACCATCGCCATATCGACGATGCCGTAGATGCTGGAGATCAGCGCGCCGCCGAACGCCGCCGACAAGTATTTGAAGTAAAGCGTTTTGATATTTCCACGCAAAAGGTCCATTGTCGTTTCCTCCTGTCAACAAAAAAGCCGGATAAGGAACAGGCATTTCAGCCTGCGCCTTATCCGGCTGCCGTTTCTTTCGAACAGCGCGCCCTCCGAGCGAGCAAGAGGGACTATAGCACAAGAAAACAGCAATGTCAAGCCGCGGCGATTTCCCTCCTTTTTCCTTTCTGAATTTTCCGTGGACAATTTCTTCCCGATGGGGTAACATCATAGAAAAAACAGGAAACGGAACACTTTTTCATGGACAAGTACAGCATCTTAAAGCAATATTACGGCCACAGCGCGTTTCGCGCGGGGCAGGAGGAACTCATCGACTCCATTCTCTCCGGGCGCGATGCACTGTGCGTCATGCCGACGGGCGGGGGCAAGTCGCTCTGCTATCAGATCCCCGCGCTGCTCCTGCCAGGCATCACGCTCGTCGTCTCGCCGCTCATCTCGCTGATGAAGGATCAGGTCGCAGCGCTCAAGAGCGCGGGCGTTCCCGCGGCGTACATCAACAGCTCACTGACAGGCGAGCAGATCCGCACGGTCTACGCCCGCACGCGCAAGGGTGCCTACAAGCTCATCTACGTCGCGCCCGAGCGGTTGGAAACGAACAGCTTTTTATCGCTGATGCAGGAGATGGACGTGTCGTTTCTCGCTGTGGACGAGGCACACTGCATTTCGCAGTGGGGACAGGACTTCCGCCCGAGTTACCTCGGCATTGTCGATTTCATCAATGCCCTGCCGCGCAGACCCATTGTCGCGGCCTACACCGCGACGGCGACAAAGCAGGTGCAGTCCGACATTCTGCGGCTCTTGCAGCTGCAAAGCCCGTACCGCATCGTGACGGGCTTTGACCGTCCGAACCTCTATTTCGACGTGCGCCGCCCGAAAAACAAGTTTTCCGCCCTCGCCGCACTCATTGACGAGCGAAGAGGCAGAAGCGGTATCGTCTACTGTGCAACGCGCGCGGCGGTCGAGCGCGTGTGCGACAGCCTGTGTGACCGCGGCATCGCCGCCACGCGCTATCACGCGGGCCTCACAGATGAGGAGCGGCAGCAGAATCAGGACGATTTTCAGTTTGACCGCAAGACCGTCATGGTCGCAACGAACGCCTTCGGCATGGGCATCGACAAGTCAAACGTCAGCTTTGTCATCCATTACAACATGCCGAAAAGTCTCGAGGCCTACTATCAGGAGGCGGGCCGCGCTGGACGCGACGGCGAGAATGCCGACTGCGTCCTGCTCTTCGCGCCCGCTGACGTGGAAACCGCGCGCTTTCTCATCGAAAACGGCGGGGCCGACCAGCTCTCGGAGGAGGATGCCGCGCTCGTGCGCAAGCGCGACTATGAGCGCCTGCAGGCGATGACGGGGTACTGCAAATCCGTCGACTGTCTGCGCGGGCGGCTGCTTGACTACTTTGGCCAGATACACCCCGCAAACTGCGGGAACTGCTCCAACTGTAAAGCGACCTACCAGACCGAGGACATCACGCTCTCGGCGCAGATGATCTTATCGTGCGTCATGCGCATCTGCGAGCGGCTGGGGTACTACGTCGGCAAAACGCTCGTCATTCAGGTCTTGCGTGGGAGCCGCGACCAGCGGCTTTTGTCGCTCGGCCTTGCGAGCCTGTCGACCTATTGTCTCATGGATAAGACGTCGCCGAGCGTCATCGAGCGGTACATCGAATACCTCGAATCCGCGGGATATCTCGAGGTCGACCAGCGCTATTCGACGCTCAGGCCCTCAAAAAAAGCATCCGCCGTGCTCTTTGACGGCGAATGCGTGCTGATGCAGAAGCGGGTGGAGCCGAAGACAGAGAAAAAGCGCCCGCGCGGCGCGTTTTCGGACGAATTCGAGGAAAACAGCCTTTACGAGGCGCTGCGCGCCCAGCGCGCGGAGCTTGCCAAACGCGAGAGCGTTCCCGCCTACGTCATCTTTTCGAACGCGACGCTCGCCGACATGGCGGAGAAAGCGCCGCGCTCGCTCTCAGAGCTTCTTGAGGTCTCGGGAGTCGGCGAGCGGAAGGCCTCCCGCTACGGAGAGGTCTTCCTGCGCACCATTGAGGAGTATATACAGCAGCAGGGGTAAAGCGGGCTCACTTCAGCACCGTGCCGTCGGCCAGCGTGATAGTATAGCCGTTGAACAGGATATCGCCCTCAGCGAGGTCGCTGAGCTCGATGCTCTCGTCATTTTTTGTAATTTCCGCATTCGCGAAGTCGAGCGTCACACTCTCCTCGCCCGCGGTAAAGCTGCTGCCCATGCCGCCAGGCGTGCCGCTCGGGGCCTCACCGTCCGGCTTTTCCGGCGGCTGGCTGCCGGAATCACCGCTCTGGCTGTCGGGCTTTGCGGGCGGCTGACTGCTGTCGGACGATGCATGATCCTGACTGCTGCTGTTGCCGCTCTGCGTTTCGCCGCCCGGCTTGTCGGGCGGCGTCTGCCCGGAATCGGAACTGTCAGACACGTCATGGGACGGCATACCGCCCTCGCTCAGCTCGCCGAGCTGCATCGTCACGGCAGTGCCATCAATATCGGTGATCTCGCCGGTGATCGTCTGGCCGGAGCAGTCCGATGTTTTGCTGCCGCACGCGGCGAGCGACAGCGTCAGCGCCGCCGCACAGAAAAGAGAACGAATCTTTTTGCTTTTCATCAAAAATGACCTTCTTCGTCATTGTGTATCCCAAATGCTTCCGCGGGGCTGTCGTTTTTCGCTTTCCCCTTGGAACGAGGTCATTATTGCCCGCCAACCTAAAAAAACTAAAGGAAAGTTTGAACATTTTGTTTTTCACGAAAACGCAAAAAGCAGTGCCGCCTGAAATCAGGCGGCACTGTTCCTATTGATATGATGTTCCCACCGGCGCGGCACAAGCGGTTAGTTCGCTCTAACTCGCAGTCTTTTGAAAAGCCGCCGCATGGCAGCTTTCCAATATATCCTGCTTTCCCGCTTGCCTTCGGGAAGGTGATCGACCTTGCGTATTGTAGCACAGCGATTTTCGCATTGCAAGAGCGGTTTTCAAATTTCTGCAATATTTTCTTTGCTACATACGCTTTCTCGCCCCGTCCGCTGCGACAGACTGTTCCCATTCTGTGTCCCGCGGCACTTGCATCCCGCGGCTTTCGCTGGTATACTATGTTCAGAAGTTAGAGGCATTTAACAGAATTGATATTTCACACAGAAAAGACGGTGAACGATATGGAAGCATTTTACGGCATTTTGATCCCATTTCTCGGCACGTCGCTCGGCGCGGCGTGCGTGTTCTTCATGAAAAAGTCGCTCAGCGACGCTGTGCAGCGCTCGCTGACGGGCTTTGCCGCGGGCGTGATGGTCGCGGCCTCGGTGTGGAGCCTGCTGATCCCCGCCATCGAGCAGTCGTCGGCGATGGGGAAACTCTCGTTTCTGCCGGCGTTTCTCGGCTTTTGGGTCGGCATTCTCTTTTTGCTGCTGCTCGACCACGTCGTCCCGCACCTGCACACCAAGAGCGGGCAGGTCGAGGGGCCGAAGAGCCAACTCCAGCGCACGACGATGATGGTGCTGGCCGTCACACTGCACAACATCCCCGAGGGCATGGCCGTCGGCGTGGTGTATGCGGGCTATCTCTCCGGCAGCGCGCAGATCACGGCGGCGGGCGCGCTGGCGCTCTCACTCGGCATCGCGATCCAGAATTTCCCCGAGGGGGCGATCATTTCGCTCCCGCTGCGCGCCGAGGGCATGGGCAAAGCAAGAGCTTTCTGGGGCGGCGTGCTCTCGGGCATCGTCGAGCCCATCGGCGCGGTGCTGACGATACTCGCCGCATCGCTCATCGTTCCGGCGCTGCCGTATCTTCTGAGCTTTGCCGCGGGTGCGATGCTCTATGTCGTCGTCGAAGAGCTGATCCCCGAAATGTCGCAGGGCGTGCACTCCAACATTGGAACGGTGTTCTTCGCCGTGGGCTTCAGCCTGATGATGGTGCTCGACGTGGCGCTGGGATGAAATACGGCAGGAATGCAAGCAGGAGGCGATACCGAGCGGTACGCCTCCTGCTTTTTATGCTGACGCCAGCCTTGCGCCTATTTTTCCACCCGAATAAGATTGCTCTCATACGGCCGCTTGCCGGAGAGCACTTCGTCGTAAAAATTCTGCTTCCAGTCGATGTAGGCGACGCTGTCCTGCAATTCCCGAATGCCTGCGCGTAGCGCCTCCTGCTTCTGCGCCAGCAGGATCTTGCGCTGCGGGATGGTGCACTCGCCTTGCAGGCAGAGGGCGAGGTAGTCCTCCATCTCCTGAATGCTCATGCCGCATTTTTTCAAGCACGTCAGGCTGCTGATCCACGCGACGTCCCGCTCGTCAAACACGCGGCGGTTGTTTTTGTCGCGCTTGACGTTGGGGACAAGCCCCTCGTTGCAGTAAAATTTTAAGGCCTGATAGGTCATGCCCGTTTCCTTGCAGACCTGCATCATGGTGTAGCGCATGGTAATCCCTCTCTGTTGCGTAAAAATTGTGTTTTTTCCTCAAAAACCTCTTGACCGATTGTTACAACCGGTATTTATAGATGAAAACGACCTCTCCGATGATATCAATGAGGCCGTCATGCGCAGCGTCATCCGCAACATCCGCATTTTGCTGACCGATCCTGAAAATTACGACGCCAGAAGCGAGCTGGCGTGGGCGTCCGCCATGGCAGAGAACGGCGTGCTGAAGATCGGCAAGGTCACGGATTTTCAGGCGCATCAGATCCAGCATCAGCTGGGCGCGTACACCAACTGCAACCACGGCGCAGGGCTGGCGGTGATCCATCCCGTTCTGTACCGCCACATCTACAAGTCTGGTGCGGCGCGGTTTGCGCGGTTTGCTCAGAATGTCTGGGGCATCGCACCCAAGGGCAGTGACGGGGAAACCGCCGCCGGTATCGACGCGCTGGCCGCGTTTATTAAGGAAATCGGTCTGCCGACCAGCTTTGCAGAGCTTGGCATCCCCGCCGACACCGACTTCCGCGCCGTGGCGGATTCCACGAACGTCACCGCAGGCGGCTGCAAAAAGTTGACGCACGACGAGATCTACGAAATTTTGAAGGAATGCCTGTGAGTATCCGCGCTTTTCGCAGCAAAACAAAGCATTCTTTGCACTGTGCTCCATTTTTGGCTTTTCTGCCTCTTGCATTTGGGCCAAAGCGTGATATCATAGGCCAGACAAATTGCGAAAAGGGGCAGTAGAATTGAAAGCTGCATCGCAGAAAAAATCATTGGATATGCTCCACGGGACGCTCTGGGATAAGATCCCGCGCTTTGCCATTCCGGTGGCGGCCACGGCGATTTTGAGCCAGCTGTTCAACGCCGCGGACATCGCCGTCATCGGCAACTTTACCGGTGAACTCCGCACCGTGGCAGTCGCGGCCGTCGGCACAAACAGCTCGATCATCAGCCTGATCGTCAACCTGTTCATCGGCATCGCGCTGGGCGCAAACGTGACGATCGCGCACGCCATCGGCGAAAAGAACGACACGATGGTGCACCACGCGGTGCACACCTCCATCGTCGTGGCGGTACTGGGCGGTTTGATCGCGGCGATCATCGGTGAGCTGTTCGCCGTTCCGCTGCTGAATCAGCTGAATGTGCCGGACGATGTGTTCCCGCTGGCGCTGCTATACCTGCGCATCTATCTTGCGGGCCTGCCGGTGATCCTGCTCTACAACTTTGAGGCGGCGGTCTTCCGCAGCGTGGGCGAGACGAAAATTCCGCTGATCGCGCTGACGGCCTCCGGCGTTCTGAACGTGATCCTGAACCTCTTTTTCGTGGCCGCGCTCCACATGAGCGTGGACGGCGTCGCGATCGCAACGGTGCTGTCGAACGCGGTCAGCGCGGCGATCTTGTGGGGTTTCCTGCTCAAAACGGACAAGGTCATCCGCCTTGAGCCGAAAAAGCTGCGCATCGACGGGCTGTGCCTCAAGCAAATTCTGCGCATCGGCGTTCCCGCGGGTGTGCAGAGCGCGATGTTCTCCATCGCGAATATCGTCATTCAGGGCGCGATCAACAGCCTCGGCACGGTCGTCATGGCGGCATCGAGCGCGGCCTACAACATTGAGGTCATCACCTACGATATCCTCAACTCCTTCTCGCAGGCCTGCACGACATTCGTCGGGCAGAACTTCGGCGCGGGCGAGATCAAGCGCTGCAAGAAAACGCTGCTGCTGTGTCTTCTCGAGGGCATCATCAGCCTCGGCGTCGCCATCGCTCTGATCCTCTTTTTCGGAAAGTCGCTGCTCACCATCTTCAACGGCGACCCGCAGGTGGTAGAGACGGGCTATATTCGCCTCATGCTGATCATGCCGTCGCACCTGTTCAGCCTTTGCTACGAGGTGCTTTCCGGCTACCTGCGCGGCTTTGAAATTTCACTGCCGCCCGCCGTTTTGACGATGCTGGGTGTCTGCGGCGTTCGCCTGAGCTGGCTGCGCTGGGTCTTCCCGCAGTACAAGACATTTATGAACATCATGCTGGTCTTCCCCATCAGCCTTGCGACCACGGCGCTTCTAATGCTGGCAGCGGTGCTATACTTCCGCCCCTCGCGCCGCTATGCGCATCTGCAAAAGAGTGATGGCGCGGCTTCGGCAAAAATCGAAGGATAAGACCATTCCCAAAATCGACAAAGCAGGGCGCTTGCCTTTTAGGCAAGCGCCCTGCTTTACTTTTTGGATGGGGCAGCCGTTTCTAAATCGCGGATGGGAAATTTTCACATCAACTCGCGCGTGAAATCAAGCACGCACTCGCGCAGACGCAGAATTTCCTCTGGCGTGTTCTTGCTCAGGTGCATACCGATGCCGAGCTCCCGTCCCGTTTTCGGGCTGACCGGCAGCGTCTTTACGCCGTGCGTCCGCCCGCGCATCATGATCTCCGTCATCATTGTGATGCCAAGGCCCTTGCTGACCATGCGGATGACCGTTTCATCGTCCACATGGCAGGGGCGGATATTCGGCTTCACCTTTTTGGGACTCAGCGCAGCGTTCACGTCGATGTCGAAGCGCCCGTAGGGCATCAGGAATTCTTTTCCGTCGAATTCCTCGATGGGGAAGGTCTCTTCGCTGCCGGTGGGATAGTCCTCCGGCAGGATGGCGTACATCGCGTCGTAGTAGAGCGGTGTCCAATCGCAGTTGATGTGGCTCTGCCGCGCGGCAAAGATGACGTCCGTGCGCCCCTCCTCCAGCAGCTCAAAGGGTTCGAGTTCGTGGTCCACCATGCGAAGATCCACGTCGGTCTCCGGACACACGCGGCGGAAGCGGTACAGAATTTCCGGCATCCAGTGCATGGCAAGGCTCGCATAAGCGGCGATTCGGATCGTCGCCGTCCGCTTTTGCGTGATGGTCTCGATCTGGTTTTCGAGCTTCGCCGTCGCGCTGAGGTATTCGCGGATCGCGGGCAGCAGCGCCTCCCCGTCCTCTGTCAGCGAAATACCGCTGTGGTCGCGCCGGATGAGCTTCATGCCGATCTCGCGCTCCAGACCGTTGATGAGGTGCGTCAGCCCCGACTGTGTGTAGCCCACGACCTCAGACGCTTTGGAAAAGCTGCCGAGGTTGACGGCGGTCATCAGAATTTCAAATTTTTTGCTGTCCATATTCCCACTCCTATAAAGGGTATTTTGATTTGTAATATACCTATTATAACCGAGCGTTTCTCTTTTTCAAGTGCAGGGTGTAATATTTTCAACACAAAGGAGTTGATTATCCCATGACTACTAAAAAATTGACCTTCCGGCAGAAGATTCTCGTCGCCGGAACGCTGTTCGGAATGTTCTTCGGCGCGGGCAACCTGATCTTCCCCGTACATCTCGGCCAGATGGCCGGCCGCAACGCGGTCGTCGCCATGATCGGCTTTATCATCACGGCGGTTGGCATCCCCATCTTCGGCGTCGCCGCCATCGGCATCACACATTCCGACGGCCTGCAGACGCTCTCGAGCAAGGTCGGCAAGGGCTACGGCATTTTCTTTACCTGCCTTCTGTACCTGACCATCGGCCCGCTCTTCGCCATCCCGAGATGCGCAACAGTTTCCTTTACCACCGGCATCACTCCCCTGCTGGGCGCGGATTCGCCGGAGTGGCTGTATCTGCTTGTCTTTTCGGCGGCGTTCTTCGCCTTCGTGCTGTTCTTCTCGCTGCGCCCCGGTAAGATCACCCTCTGGATCGGCAAGATCATCAATCCGCTCTTCCTGTTCTTCTTCGCAGTGCTGATCATCGCGGCGCTGCTCTCCCCCGGCGCAGCGATCTCCTCGGTCGAGCCGACGGAGGCCTATCAGAACGGTTCCTTCTTTCCCGCGCTCATTGAGGGCTACGGCACGATGGACGCCATCGCCGGTCTCGCCTTCGGCATCGTGGTCATCGACGTCATTCGCCGCATGGGTGTCAACAACGACGACATCATCGCCGAGGACGTGCTCTCCTCCGGTCTTCTTGCCGGTGCGCTGATGGCGCTGATCTACGTGCTGTCCATTCTGGTCGGCGCGCAGTCGAGAGGCATTTTCGAGCTGTCCGAAAATGGCGGCATCGCCCTCACGCAGATTGCGGGTCATTACCTCGGCGGCGTGGGCCAGTTTATCCTCGCCTTCACCATCACCTTTGCCTGCCTCAAGACCTCTATCGGCCTTGTCACGGCCTGCTCGGAAACGTTTGTCAAGATGACGAACGGCAAAATTTCCTACCGCACCTGGGCGATCCTCTTCACGGTGTTTTCGTTTGCCGTTTCCAACATTGGACTGAGCGCCATCATCGAGTATTCCGTCCCGATGCTCATGCTCATCTATCCCCCGGCCATTGCGCTTATCCTGCTGGCCTTTATCGGCAAGTTCTTCGCTCATGACCGTGCCGTGTATGTCGCAACGATGATCGGTACATGGGCAGCCGCTATTTTCGACTGCATGAAGACGCTGCCCGCGTCGGTGCAGACTTCGCTCCGCCTCGATGTGCCTATCGCCTTTGCGGAAAAATATCTGCCGTTGTTCGACAAGAATCTCGGCTGGCTGCTGCCCGCGCTCGTCGGCTTTGTGATCGGCATGGTCATCCACGCGAGCCGGAAGGGCACGCTCGTCCCTCAGGCCTGACGAACCAAATTAAAGTAAAAATGCACCGCATGGCAGAGTTATTTCTGCCGTGCGGTGTCATTTTTTCAGCGGCTCCGAAAACGGAGAATCAGCAAGCTGCCGAGGTTCACCAGCAAAATCGTCGCGGCCCATGAAAGTGTTGCAGCCGTAATCGCACCAGAACGGTGCAAGGATCGTAAAACGCTCGCTGGCCGCGCCGAGCAGACGGCGCATCAGTTCGCGCTGCCGCGTCTCATCGGAAGGCGGCGTCCGGTTGTAGGCAAAGCACAGCTCCTTCGCCGCGAGCCGTTCCTGCGTAAGCTCTTCTCTGCTTGCATCGTAGAGCAGACCGCGCAGCATTTTTCTTTCTCTGTCATGTTACCTCTCATCCCTTGCTTGATTACCTATTGATCATACTACGCGACGAGAGGCATTACAACTATTCTGCGCTGGGTTATGGTATGTGTGTTGGCTGCCAAAAGGAGATGGTGCACATGAAAGCACTTCAAAAGCAGTTCGACCAGCAGGAGTTCGACGACCTGAACGCGTTGGTATGCGGATAGGAAAGATAGATGGAAACCGGTTGGTTTCCATCTATCTTTCCTTCACTTCTCAGATTTTATTTTCTCCCGTGCGGCGAGCCGATGCTCGATATCCCCCTGCAAAAGCTGCGAGATCACCGCGGCCAGCGGGATAAAAAACACGATACCGATGATACCGAACAACTTTCCGCCGAGCAGTGCGGCCAGCAGTGTCCACAGCGGAGAAAGCCCCACGCTGCCGCCGACCACATGCGGGTAGATGAACTGGTTTTCGATGAACTGCACCACCTGATAAACAAGGAAGCACAGTATTGCCTTCTCCGGCGCGGCCAGCAGCGTGAGCAGTACGCCGATCAGGCAGGATGCAAACGCGCCGATATATGGGATGAACGCGAATGCCGCTGTCAGCACAGCCGTCAGCGCTGCGTAGGGGATGCGGAAGACGGAAAACGCGAGAAAGATCAACGTGCCGAGGATCAGCACCTCGATGCACTGACCGGAGAAAAACTTTGCATAAGTATCGTGCGTCAGCTTTGCGATGCGGCAAATGCGGTTTGCCGTCATCTCCTTACAGTAGGCGTACAGAAAGCCGCGGCTCTGCTTACTGAGCTCCCGCCGCCCCAACAGTACATAAAACATGATCACGATCGCGAACACGGCGTTTACCGTGACAGACACCGTTGAGCTTGCCAGATCGACGACCGATCCGATCACGGCCCCCGCACCGGTGAAGAGCTTTTCCACGGCCGTCTTCCAGTCAAACGAGGCCGCAAGCTTTGTCAGCTCCGTGGTGTCGACGCCGTAGCTGCTCAGCAGCGCCACCCAGTCGGGCCAGTTCTCCCTTACGAGTACGGCGATGCTCCGGACCGACGCAGCCAGCTGTGGGATTGCCAGCACGCACAGCAGGAATACCAGCACTGCGACACAGAGCATCGTCAGTGTCAGGCTCAGTGCATCGACCGTTTTTTCCTTCATCTTCGGGAAATGGGCCGTGAGCCGCCGCGCAATACCAAGCATCGGAACGCTCAGCACGAACGCGAGCAAAAGGCCCGAGACCACCGGCGACAGAATACCTGCCAAAACGCGGAAAAAGCTCGCCACTTCATTCAGGTTAGTCAGCGCGGCAAAAAGCGCCACGCCGAAAAAAATCAGAAGCATCTGCTGCTTGAGTTGTTTATTCATGGGCCATCTCTCCAATCAGCGCAGTCTCCACCTTTTCACCGGCGTGCGGCCGCTGTGTGACGCGCAGCTTCTCGATGCGGTGATGATCTACTTTGACAACAAGCACATCAAGATCATCGTAAGTAAAGCGGTCGCCGCTCTCCGGCACGCCGCCGCAGCGCTCCATCACCCATCCGCTGACCGACACCATCTCCGAGTCGGTCTTGAGGTGGAAGAAATCGGCAAAATCGTCAAAGTCCATTCCTGCGTCCACAAGGTAAGCGTGCTCCGCCGTCTCGCGGATGGGAATCTCCTCCTGCTCGTGCTCGTCCCATATCTCGCCCACCAGCTCTTCGAGGATATCCTCCATCGTGACAATGCCGCAGGTGCCGCCATATTCGTCCACCACGACGGCAACGTGCGTCTTGCCCTGCTGCATCTTTTTAAGCAGCAGACTGATCGGCTCATTCTCCGGTGCAAAGATGGTGGGTGAAAGCAACTCGGCGATCGGCTTATCAGTCACGCCGCAGCCAACGTAAAAATCCTTGCGATGGATGGTGCCGAGGATATGGTCGATGGAATCCTGATAGACGAGCAGGCGGGAATATTTGGTATTGGTGAACAGCGCGGCGGTCTCCTCCCAGCTCGCCGTGACCGGCAGCGCCGCGAGGTCTACGCGGTGGATGAGAATGTCCTTTGCCTGCTGCTCGGAAAATTCGATGGCGTTGCGCAGCAGCTCGCCCTCGCTTTTGTCGATGCTGCCGCCCTGCTGGACCTCATCGACGAGCATCAGCAGCTCCTCCTGCGACATTTTGCTCTCGCCGTTCAGGCGGAATGCCTTCGCTAGCAGCCTTTTCCAGAGGGAGAAGAGCAGATTGAGCGGCAGCAGCACCCAGATGAGCACGCGCAGGATGGGAGCGGAGAACATGGCGAAGCGCTCCGCGCAGTCCTTGGCGATGCTTTTGGGCGAGATCTCACCGAAGATCAGCACCACCACCGTGACGACCACGGTGGAGATCGTCGCGCCCGCGTCGCCGTAATGGTGCACAAAGAGCACCGTGCCGATGGAGGCCGTCGCAATATTGACGATGTTGTTGCCGATCAAGATGGTAGAGAGCAGCCGGTCATACTGCTCCAAAAGCCTGCACGCAAGCGCAGCATTGGCATTGCCCTTTTCAGCAAGGGTTTTGAGCCGCGTAGTGCTGGCAGAGGAAAACGCGGTCTCCGTGGCGGAAAAGTAGGCGGAGAGCAGCAAACACACCGCCATAATAATGATACAAGTTGTCGTTGACAAGATAAAAGCTCCTTTTCTGTCGTCTGTTCGAATCGTCAAAGCGCTCAAATGAGCGTCAAAAAGCATGTCCGCCCCGCTTTTCAGCAGCGCAGATATGCTTTCACAAACAGATGACAGATCAGGTGGCTACTGTGATAGTCACTGCCGTCGGTATCCATATGGGCACGCATCCTCCTTCGTTTCAAATTGATGGTATTGTACCAGACGCTCCCAGTACCGTCAAGCAAAGAAACTGTTAAGAGGTAGGCCGGTTACTGCATTTATTGTTATACTCGGAATTACATGGACAGTTGAACGCACATCAGCTCAATCTCCGTACCATCAGCGAGTATGAGGGGATACACGCCCGGCTGCCCATCCTCCAAGATGAGATGACCGCATGGCTGTCAACCGGTCCCTCGTTTTATATCCTCGTTTTGCCGATCACGGTGTTCGCCGAGGAGCCGTATATCAAAGCCCGCCCTACAACCACACAGACGCATGGCGCACATTACTGCGTACCCACCGCAATGACATCGCCGCGGCGATGAAGATCCCGCCGGAGGATTTTCGTTGGTACGCCGCCTTCCATGACGAAGGTAATCATCCTCACGTCCACATGATGGCGTGGTCGGTGAATCCGAATCAGGCGTACCTGTCCAAAGATGGGATACGGCAGATCAAGTCCACGCTGACCAATCAAATTTTCCGTCAGGAGTTGCTGCACGTCTACGAGCAGAAAAGCAAATCTCGTGATGAACTGGTGGTCGCGGCGCGGAAAGCCATGCTGGAATTGGCGAAGGCCATGCGGGAGATGACCTGCACGCTCGGCCACTACGACGCAGGCTTCACCCTCTGCACCTACACCCACGTCACACGGCAGATGCAGCAAAAGGCCGCGGAGAAAATGGGCAGCTTCATGGCGCAAGTGATGCGAGCAGAAAAAAGACGCAAAAATACCGGAGAGAAGGCAAAAGTTTCCTCTCCGGTACTCTTTAAGTCTTTCTGCGTATTTCGTTGTACCCATGGGGCATGAGCTGGCAGTAGGCGGCAAAGCCGCTGACTGCCAGCCGATGTGGGTCAGGGTGTGGGGCAGGCAGTTGACCCGCATTTTGACTCACACCATTTTCAGCGTTTTTGCAGCAAAAAAGCATCGAAAACCGAAGTTTTCGATGCTTTTTGGAGCTGGCGGTGTGACTCGAACACATGACCTGCTGATTACGAAGTGTATCCGGGCGCTCCATTTGACGGTTTTCAGGGATTTTGGAGCCTTTCTGTCTGGTGTATTGCGCACGTCTGCCCTATCTGTTCCGTTGCTTCCGTCCGCTCATTTCCCCGTGTGGGTCAGGGTGTGGGTCAAACCACTTTCAGAATACGAACGAGGGGCGTACCTCTGACAACGGCAAACCGAGCCTCTGCGCCCTATCCCGCTCATAGGTGACGCGTGTCACTTCCTCAATAAAGTCTTTCTCTTTCGGCGTGGCGCTCGCCCATCGCACACTATATTTGCGGCACAGTTGAAAGAATATCTCATAAAAACGTTCTTCCTCCGCATCCTTGCGGCAATAGCTAAGTATGCAGGTTTACATAGCAACTATATGTTATGATTCTGCTATGCTTTATCACAAAAGAATATCGAAAAGATTAAGTTTGTATCGTATCCATTGCACGCATAGAAAAAAACAAGGTAAATTGTGTTCAGAATGAGTTCTTTGCACTGCGGAGGGGGGGAGTGCGTATGAAGCAAAACAGCACCGTTCTTGCGAATGCTGTCAAACGAACATGGGTGCGGCTGGCACTGACTTCAGGCTCCGTGGTGCTTTTCAGCCAGGTGTATTTTTCTACGATAGGCGATGGGTTCCGCATTTCTGCGACACCGGTTATCTATCCTATTTTGCTTATCCGCCTGGGTAGTGACCGCCGCTGTCCATTGGCGGGCGCCGTAACATTTTTGACGGTTCTGATCGTTCGCTGCATCATTGCGTGTATGCAGGGGTCCGCACTGCCTGCCGCACTGCTTCAGGAATACCATGGCGGCCTTTTTTATTTCTGCTATGATGCCATTCTTTGCCTGCTGATAAGCGACAGACGAGCTGTGCGTCCGCCGCGCCTTCTCGCATCACTTTTCCTTTGTGATATGGCATCGAACCTGCTTGATTTTATGGTATCCGGCCATCACCTATTGCTGTTCACTGCGGACCGTTCCGCGGCCGCGCGAATTGTGGGCATTGGTTTCGCGCTCGCGTTATCCCGCGCGCTTGCTGCCTCAACTGTATTATGGTTTCTGTCCCTGCGTGAGCAGGCTTTGATCCATCAGCAGGAATCGGCGCGGTATCAGCAGTTATTTGTTATGGCAGCAGACTTGAAAACGGAGCTTTATTTTCTCAAAAAGGACGCGGAGGACATTGAAAAGGTCACGCTGAAGGCTTATCAGATCTATGAACAGCTTTGTGCGTTGCCTGAGCAAAAGGCATTGGCCGCACTGTCTCTTTCTGTTGCGCGTGATATGCACGAGATCAAGAAGGACAACCTGCGTATCATCCGCGGATTGGAATCTGAGGTGCAGGGTGCTTATGATCAAAGGGAGATGAGCCTGAAAAATCTTTTGCACCTGCTGACGGTCTCAACAAATCAAATGCTCGGCATACAGCAGAGTGATATTCGCCTTGTTTGCCGCTGCGAGGAGGATATGATCGTTCGGGAGCACTATCAACTGCTTTCCATTCTCAAGAACCTTGTAATGAATGCTGTTGAGGCAATTCAGTCCGGCACAGGGCACGGCGTCGTGGAGGTCGATTGCCGAATTGAGGAGAAGCATCTTCTGATCTGCGTAAAAGATGACGGCCCGGGTATCGCGTCGCGCGTACTACCGCATTTGTTTCGGCTTGGTTATTCGACAAAATTCAATTCCCAAACAGGCGACATTAACCGCGGCGTGGGACTCCCCGCTGTGAAGGCAATTGCAGAGGAGCTTGGCGGCGAAGTGAGTGTTATCCCCGATGTCGCTGATGGAGCGACCTTTTGTGTTCGGCTGTCGCTTGAATTATTAAAGGGAGGAAGCAATGAAAATCTACATCATTGAAGACGATGAAGCCGTCATCAGCATGCTGGAGGATATCATTGAAGGTGAGGGACTCGGAACGGTCTGCGGCAGCAGCACGGACGGCTATACCGATCTGATCGATATTTTTGCAAAAGCTCTGGATCTGGTTTTAACGGATCTTCTCATGCCGGGAAAGGATGGCATTCAGTTGATGCGTGAGTTAAAATCCTCCGGAAGCCAGGCAAAATTCATTGTTATCTCGCAGGTGTCAGCCAAAGAGATGGTAGCTCGTGCGTATTCTTCGGGCGCCGATTTCTATATTCAGAAGCCGATTAACCACATCGAGGTCTGCCAGGTGGTACGCAACGCCAAAAATCAAATAGAAAATGAAAAGGTGCTTGCCGCAATACGCGGTGTTTTCGCCCTGCAAAATAGCGCAAAGAAGGATTCTCGCGAGGATGAGCTGCGACAGAGACTGCGCTATATCTTGAGCCAGCTTGGTATGTCCGGCGAAAGGGGTACGCAAGACATCATTGATGCGTGCTGCTTTGTCCGTGAACATGGCGGGACAGTGTCAAGCTCCGGTATTCGAGCCTTGTGTATGGCTCTCTGTCCTGACGCGCCTAAATCAACGGAGCAGCGTATGCGTCGAGCCATAGAACGAAGCCTGCGGCATATAGCAAGTCTTGGGTTAGAGGATTATACCAACGAGGTCTTTGTGCGCTATGCGACACATCTATTTCCCTTTGAGGAGGTTCGGCGTGAAATGGCTGCGATACAAGGGCGAGGCAGAGGGGGACATGTCAGTGTCAAGACTTTTCTGGACGGCCTGATGGTTCTGTTGGACGACTGAGGCCGAATTCGAAAATCTCACCCACTGTGCTTGTGCACAGTGGGTGAAACTGTATATTTACGCATATTTACAATTTCATAACAGCCAAAATATCCATAACAAAATGTCTGTGCTCGTTGATTATGCAGAAACGGCGTGACGTTATGACGCGAATTGATACTTTTTGAAACGGCAGTAATAACCTCCTTTACGAGATGGATCGTGCGGGCTGAAGTGTGTGGGACAGTCTGCCGCTTCCGTTTGATACAATGAAAAGGAGGACTTATTATGCTGACAATCGAGTTAAATATGTACCACGCAGTTGCTTTAGGCGCTTTCCTGTTCTGGATGGGCGGGATCATCACCGACAAGGTGAGACTGCTCAACCGATATTGTATTCCTGCTCCGCTGATTGGCGGCCTGTGCTTTTCTGTTCTCAACTGTATTCTCTACTCTGCCGGCATTGCCTCTGTCACCTTTGACAGCACACTGCAAACCGTCTTCATGATCATGTTCTTTACAACGGTCGGCTTTACAGTCAGCATTCCCGCTCTGCTCAAGGGCGGCAAAGCTGTTGTATTGTGTCTGATTGTGTCTGTTGTGATGATCCCTCTGCAAAATTTCCTCGGCGGCGGCGTGATGGAGGTGTTTGGCCGTGATTCGCTGCTGGGCATCGGCTGCGGCTCTATCGCCCTCATCGGCGGCCCCGGCACAGCCGCGGCTTTCGGTCCGGATCTTGAGGCCGCGGGTGCGGTCGGCGGCAGCGTCGTTTCCATCGCGGCGGCGACATTCGGCCTTGTAGCCGGCTCGCTGATGGGTGGCCCGACAGCACGCCGCTTGATTGAAAAACATAATCTGCGCCCGGAGGCGATGGCTGCCATCGGCGGCACGCAGGGCGTCGGCCTTGCCACTGATGTGGCGAGTGAAGACGAGCGTTTTATCACAAACAGTCCTCGCTTTGTCAAGGGCTTCATGCTGCTCCTGCTGGCGGTCGGCATCGGAAATCAAGTCAGCGTGTGGCTCACGGCACTGACAGATCTGACCTTTCCCGCGTACATCGGCGCGATGCTCGTCGCCGTGGTCGTTCGCAATGTGATGGACGGCGCACATACTGAATATCCCGCCGAGGAGATCGACACAATGGGTAATATGTTTCTCTCCATCTTCCTCGCTATGGCGCTCGCAGGCTTGAAACTCTGGGAGCTGATCGACCTCGCCTTGCCGATGATCGTATGCCTGCTGCTGCAGTGTGTGGTGATGGTTCTCTTTGCTTACTTTGTCGTCTTTCGCGTTATGGGCCGTAATTACGATGCGGCAGTTATGACGGCGGGCTTCATCGGCTTTGCTATGGGTGCGACCTCGAACGCGATGGCCAACATACAGGTCGTGACGAAGAAATACGGTCCTTCGCCGGTGGCATACTTTGCCATTCCAATGGTTGGCGGCATGTTCATCGACTTTTTAAACGCAGTTCTTATCGCAGCCAACATCGGCTGGTGGGCGTAAATAAATCCATCACGAATTCGCTGCCTCCGATTCTCATCTTGCTTAACAGTTGATACACGAGCAAATGCTATTGCTTCCAGCTTTTTAAGTTGGAGCAGGCATTCGCGGGACTAAGGAGCGATGCTTATGGCCAAAAAACGTGCAAATGGCGAGGGCAACATCCGCAAACGCGCAGACGGGCGCTGGGAGGGGCGCTACACCGCAGGCTACCATCCCGAAACAGGTAAGCGGATCATCGAAAATGTTCTCGGTAAAACGCAGGCGGAATGCAAGGCGAAATTGAGTGCCGCGCTGGAATCAGTCAAGGGCATCGACGTTAGCCGCGCCAATGAATATACCGTCGCCACATGGCTGCGAAGCTGGTACGACATTTACGCAAAGCCAAACGTCCGTATCGTCACAGCCGACCGCTACCAGCTGATGGTCGAAAAGACTATCTCGATGCAGCAAACGCCCGCGGGCTTCACGCTCCGCACCTACACCCACGCAACAAGACAGAAGCAGGACGAGGCAGCACAAACGATGGGCAGTTTCATGGCGCAGATTCGATAAGTCCCGCAGGCAGGCAGAGCACCGGAGAGGAAACAGCTTCCTCTCCGGTGCGCTTTTACCCTTTCCGCGTATTTCGGCAAGTGGGTCAGAAAATGCCTTCACGGGAAATAGCTTTCAACAGATTAGTCACAATCCTGTGCCGACTAATGTGTACGTGTGGAAAGGAATAGGTAACTGGAAAACAGCAAAGGACCGGCAGATGTTTATCTGCCGGTCCTTTGCCATGGTGAAGCAAGCCAAGAACGGACCAGATGCATTTTTTAGATGAACTGTGCAATGATGATCGTTCCAATCATCAGCGGGATATTCAGTGCACCAAAGGTTGGCACACAGGTATCCCAAATATGATCATGTTGCCCGTCTGCATTCAGGCCGCAGGTCGGGCCGAGCGTAGCATCCGATGCGGGAGAACCGGCATCGCCCAATGCCGCGGCAGAGGAAATCATTAGGATCGTTGCTGCGGGAGAGAAACCGAGTTTGGTGCAAAGCGGTACGAAAAGAACGGCAATGACAGGAATCGTGCCAAAGGACGTGCCGATGCCCATGGTAACAACGAGACCTATGAGCGTGATGACGGTAGCGGCAAGCAAATGACTGCTTGAGAGCGCACTCGCAGATCTTTCTACCAGTGCGTTTACACCGCCGGTAGCACGCATGACCATGCCGAAGCCGCCTGCAACGAGCATAATGAAAGCAATGCTGCCCATCATGCGAATACCGTCGTTAAAGCGCTCTTCGATATCCTTCCATTTGACTGCGCCAGAGAAGAACATGATAACAAGACCCGCCAGTGCGGCAACAGCCAGAGATTGCGTTTTAAATTCGACTGCGGTGACGACCAGAACCGCGATGATGGATATCCAGTGGCGCAGTTCAAGCTTGGTGGATTCAACAGCGTTATATGCGCTCAGGTCAACATCAACATTTTTGTACTCGCGAGGCTTGCGGTAGCGGAACCAGATGTATATGATACCGGGGATAAAAGTGAGCATCAACATCCAGTTTACACTGTAAACCTGCTGCACGGTGACAGTAAGACCATTTGCACACATATTATCCTTTACAATACCCATGAAGATCAGACCGTAGCCGATGGGGATACCGACATACGGCATCATACCGGATACCAGAGCGCCGGCCATTAGACGACGATCCATTTTCATTTCATTCATCATTGCCAGCATCGGAGGAATAAGAATGGGAATGTATGCTGTGTGGATGGGAATGATCGTCTGAGAAATGATGGAGAAAATCAGAATCAGAAGAAACAGTTTCAGCTTGCTGCCGCGAATGGCCTGTGCAACCCTCTTTGCAAAGATATCAGCAAGACCGGTATAGGCAAGGCAGGAAGCAAAGGTGCCGAGTAGAATATAGGCGAGTGCCGCCTCTGCGTTGTTGCTGAAGCCAGCGAGCATGGTGGAGGAAATGTCTGAAACAGACATACCACCCATTAGTCCGCCAACAAAACAGGCGATAATCAGGGAAAACATGACATTCAGCTTGCACAAGCAAAGAATGCACATGAGAATGACCGAGAAGACGACCGGGTTTAGAAAAATGCTCATAATTTCACCCCTTTTTTGAATGCAGCGGAGGCCCTGCCTGATGCAGACTCGTTCCTGACAGTGAAACGGCCGTACAGGAGAAGCGTCTTGTCACCGGGCAGAACCTCCGTTGGAGAGATGGTACTCTCAATGGCAACTTGAGTTCACGGGTTGGTTGGTCTTACTTCTTTTCTAATTTGTAACCGAGGAGATCGGCGAGCTGCTCAACATCATCAACATCCTTGCGCTGTAGATTCTTGCCGAGCTCCCAGGGAAGAACGGTGTAGAACCAGCTGTTGATGCGGTTGACATAGCAGAACCAGGACCACAGAAGGTCGCGGAATTCTTCTTTTGTCTCAATAGTGGGGTAGGACTCCACGATCTTGTCGTGGAAATAGGCAAACTTAGGCATATTCAGCCAAGGAGCAGGGCAATTCGGTTCTAAAACATCACCGAGCAGATGGGCAATCGGACCATTGAGATAAATGAAAAGCTGCTTGCAGACGTCCAGAGAGAATTTGTCATCTCCCAGTACGCAGTACATGGACGGTTCAATCGTCCACCAACCCATTGCCTGCGTATCAGCATTCAGGAAAAAGAGATTGCCGAGAATCTGATTGTCAGTGCCGGCGCCGCTCGGGAAAACGCCGAGCTTGCTCATTGTCACCTCAAGGGGTTCCTTCAACCAGACCTTTTCAACTTCGTCGTGGATCTCGCGCTTCAAATCCTTCCAATTCACTGCCATTTAAGCTTCCTCCCCTCTGGTGAAAATAACGGTTGCCAGTTCGTGATAGAGATAGGTGTGGTTCCAACAGTCCATGCCGCCGCAATGGAATGCATCCAGATATTCAGGGTCGACTTTTGCCATGATGGGACCCATATTCGGCAGAGGCTCTGAGCAGGGACCATAGGTCATAGCGAAATACCAGCCAGACCAGGCGATGTCGCCGTTTACACAGTCGCACAGAGCCGGGACTTTATTTCCGCCAAGAGGATTAGACTGGTCACCAACATACTTGGGAACATGATACGGGGGGATGGGACGGCACTGAACATAGTCGCCGGTGGAGAGAGTGTTATGAGCTTCGCATTCCATGGGCTGAGCGATCTTCTCCCACAACTCGTCTGCTAATTCAGGGAAATCATCTTCCAACACGGTAGCATAACAAGTGATGTCAGCTTTTGGAAAATAAATCTTAATCTTACGCAACTTGCATTCCTCCTAATCAGTTTTGGGCTGTTGTATCAGAAGTTGTACACCCATCTGATTTCTTAGCCTGGCTGTATTATATAGTATAAAAACGCGGAACGGAATTGCAATATTAATATATATTCTCGCTCTTTTAGTTTTATTTACCGAAATGACGAAGAGAATTGTTGATTTTTGAATTGCAATTCAGCTGCTGTTTTAATATAATATAATAAAGTGCGCCGTTTTGTATGGACGAAAGGATATTTTCCGGACAGCTGAAGTGGCAGGTGAACTATGAGAATTGATTCGACCGATTTAAAAATTCTCTCATTATTGCAAGAGAATGCGCGCATCAGTTTCAGCAGTATTGCCGCTGAGGTGCATCTGAGCACAACAGCGGTGCCTCGCAGGATAGAGCTGATGCAGGAACGCGGGATCATCCGTGGCTTTCGCACGCTGATTTCGCCGCAGGCAGGTGGAAAAACCGTGCATGGCTTCATAATCGGAGGGGTATATTCCGTAATGCTCTACGATCTCTACCGATATGTTCAAACCGTGCCGGAAGTGGTGCGTTGCGAGACAATCATCTGCGGAGGTAAAGAAGTTATTTTAGAGTTCTACTGTGACAATTATGATTCATTGCTTAAATTTTATGGAAGTGATATTCGTAAATTTCTGGATTCTATGACGGTCTATCTTGTTACCGATACGCCGCTTAAGGATGTATCGATCCCACTGTCGTCCAACGGATGATACCATAAAAAAGGGATGTCAGGCTCAAGATTAGAGCTATCATCTTTATTTACAAGTTGCCGCAAGAGAAAGGCAATAAGGAGGATAAGAAAGCACTAATTCCTGATTTGTTTCAAAATATCGTCAGCAGTATGCTCGGGCACTACGACGCGGGCTTCACGCTCCGCACCTACACCCACGCCACACGGCAGATGCAGCAAAAGGCCGCGGAGAAAATGGGCAGCTTCATGGCGCAGATTCGATAAGTCCCACAGGCAAGCAGAGCACCGGAAAGGAAGCAATTTCCTCTCCGGTGCTCTTTGGCTCTTTCCGCGCATTTCGTTGTACCCATGGGGCATGAGCTGGCAGTAGGCGGCAAAGCCGCTGACTGCCAGCCGATGTGGGTCACGGTGTGGGTCAGAGTTTCTTCCCATATACGATTGGAAACATGCTTCATGAAATCGGTCAGTAGCACAGAATCCAACTAAAATCAAGATCATTGCTTATCATATTTTGCGCTGCTGTAAACCTGCTAAAAAGTCAAGCCCAAATTAAAAGAAAAGTTATCGGCAGAAAAAGAGCATAGCAAAGCAGAGGCGGCAAAACGGATCGCTTGGCCGCCTCAAATAAAGTATTGGAGATCTCAGCTCATTCTATTGCCGGCAAGCTGCGGTAGAGCTCTGTGACCTTGCCATAATAGACTCGGAGGAACTTATTCAGGCCTGCCACCATAGCGAGTTTACTGCTCTTCCCCTCGCCGCGTTTTTTCTCAATGAAAGCAAAGATCGGGTCGTTTGCCGGTTTGTGCATACAGGTATCCGATCAAGAGCATTTTGAACATACTGACAGGGTCGACAGATGG
>ERZ827117.719-NODE-719-length-34274-cov-5.118268_pt1 | contig 34274 bp, 31 predicted proteins | sample MGYA00519920_ERZ827117 | MGnify/ENA primary metagenome ERZ827117 (study PRJEB31778, sample SAMEA3449260) | human gut metagenome | biome: human gut; feature: human-associated habitat; material: faeces | place: United Kingdom | collected 2010/2012 ...
CGGTTTGTCGGGTCGGTCTTGTCAGCGTAGTTCGGATGTACGGCATGTCCGTTATCCGCGGATACCATGAAGCTGGAAGCGAGGGACGTGAGGTACTCTTCCTCTGTTCTTCCAAGGCTGCGGTTGATGCGGCGGAGAATGTCGTAAAGGAATGTGGAGCCGGCACCCTGTTTTGTGCCGCTTCCTACTTCCTCGTTGTCAAATACGGCAACGACCGGGATGCAGCGGTCGCTCTCACTGTTTAAGAGAGCCATTGTGGATGTGAATGCGCACTGGAGATCATCAAGACGCGGAGCAGAGATAAACTCGCCGTCGCAGCCCCATACAGTACCTTCCATACGGTTGTAAAGGAAGAGGTCCATTCCCTTGATCTGGTCAACGGAAACGCCTGCCTCCTCAGCGATCATCTCTTTGAATGCCTTCCCGGAATTGCTCATGCGGTATAACGGAAGCATGTCTTTCTGGATGTTGTACTTGTAACCGTCGTTTACTTCACGGTTCATGTGGATTGCGAGGTTCGGGATCATGAGAAGATCACGGTCAACGTTGATCAGTTTTGTTGTGAGACGGTTGCCGTCTTTTACGATAATGCGTCCTGCAACGGAGAGAGGTCTGTCGAACCACGGTGCGCAGAGCATTCCGCCGTACTTCTCAACATTTAATTTTACATACTGGTTCTCGATGTTCATCTCAGAAGACTCTTTGATCTTTAAGGTCGGGGAGTCGCTGTGGCTTGCCGCGATATGGAAGCCGGAATAATCCTTGCGGGATACCTTGAATGCGATGATCGCGGACTGGTTGCGGGTTACGAAATACTTTCCGCCCTCAGCGAGATTCCAGGTATTGCCCTCAGCGAGACGCTCGAAGCCTGCCTCGGTCAGGTAGTTTGCCAGTTCATGAACAGCATGGAAACCGGTCGGACTCTTTTTGATAAAAGAAAATAATTCCTCATTCAGATTCTGAATCATGTTTTTGTTACTCCTTTCGATAAATAACCCCTGTAAGTCATACTACATTATATAAAAAAAATGCAGATCAGGCAAGCTCGCGCTATGATGTGCGCAAGTGTTAAAATATGATTTCTGTTATAATTCTGACGTTTTTCTGAAATTTACGAAAAAGGTCTGGAAGAGGTACCTTTATTCGCGGTTTCATGTTAAAATATGGGCACGGGTAGCTGCGAAGGTATGGAACAGTTACAAATACGATCAATATGGTGAGAAGATCACTGGGAAAAGAGGGGAACTTATGGATTGGAAGAAGATCAGACAGGCAGTCCGCACGGTGCTGGCGGCTGTATTGATCTGCGCTGCATCGGTGGGAATCACCGGTGATCCGGCATATGCGGCGGATATGGGCGCAGTTTACGGAATTTATGAGCATGGAACCGGTTGGAGTGGGTATCATGGTGACAGCAAAACAGCGCGTACTGGAACCGGAAGCTATGTGACGGCGATCCGCGCCAGCCTTCAAGGACAACCTGAGGGAATGAGCGGCACGCTTTCTTACCAGGTGAACTTAAGCGGAAGCGGATGGCTTTCCTGGCAGGAAAATATGACTCCGAATGGAAGCACCGAGACAGATATGCCGTTAGAAGCGGTCCGCATGGCATTTACCGGACAGCTTGCGGAGAATTATGATGTTTATTACTCTGTATATCAGAATGGCTCCTGGACAACTCCGGTGAAGAACGGGGAGACTGCGGGAACCGAAGGACAGGGACTCCGTGTGGATGGTCTCTGGGTAACGGTGACGGGAAAAGGTGCGGAGGTACCGGAAGGCCCGAATGGAAAGAGCGTTGACCCGACAAGACCGATGGTTGCCCTGACCTTTGATGACGGTCCGTCGAAGTATACGCCCCGGATCCTGGATTCCCTGGAAGCGAACGGCGGAAGAGCCACATTCTTCATGGTGGGCAACCGAGTTGCGTCCTATGCGTCTACCGTAAAGCGCATGGCGGATCTCGGATGCGAGACAGACAGCCATACCTGGGCACATACATATCTGACAGGAATGTCTGAGGGAGAGATATTACAGAGCTTAAATCAGACACGCGATGCCATTGTGGCAGCAGGCGGAAACGCGCCGAAAGGTCCGCCCGCCGGGAGGAAAGATCAATGATGCCAGTAAGGCGGTCCTCGCAAAAGCGGGAATGCCGTCCATCATCTGGTCTGTGGATACACTGGACTGGAAGACGAGAAACGCGCAGCACACCATCGACACAGTTCTCAGACAGGTGCAGGACGGAGATATCATCCTGATGCATGACCTCTATGAGCAGAGCGTCATTGCGGCAGAGACGCTGATTCCTGAACTCATGAGAAGAGGTTACCAGCTCGTGACAGTCAGCGAGATGGCAGAGCTCCGCGGTGGTATGGCGGCAGGACAGTCTTATGGACATTTCCGCTAAGAATAAAAAATATTGCAGTATGAAGCAAAATGTGATATTCTGTTAACGAACAAATAAATATCGTTCTTCGGGGCGGGGTGCGATTCCCCACCGGCGGTATAGTCCGCGACCTGCGAAAGCAGCTGATTTGGTGAGATTCCAAAACCGACAGTATAGTCTGGATGAGAGAAGAATAGATGATGTAATTAATCTTCATCAGTAATAAGGATTTAATCTGATTATAGATGGTTATCCGGTTAGATGTTTGTATGATTTACACAACAATTAATTATATAAATACAACTGATGATAATTTGCTAAAAACCATACGCGAATAGGAATTAGCGATGAATAGATTAATAGACATTTTGTATTTGTGCGAAAGCCCCTTTGAATGAAAGGAGGCTTTTTTTTGAACCCAAAATACATGAAAAGAGCAATTGAATTAGCAAAAAAAGGTATAGGTTATACAAATCCAAATCCTATTGTAGGATGTGTTGTGGTTAAGAATGACAAAATTATTGCGGAGGGTTATCACAAAAAAATAGGTGGATTTCACGCAGAACGAAATGCACTTACAAATTGCAAAGAAGATACAACAGGAGCAGAACTTTATGTAACGCTTGAACCGTGTTGTCATTATGGAAAAACACCACCATGTACGGAAATTATTATAGAAAAAAAGATAAAAAAAGTTTATGTGGGGAGTATGGATCCTAATAAACTTGTAGAAGGAAAGGGCGTGAAGATTTTAAAAGAACACGGAATTGAAGTTAAGTGTGGAATTTTAAAAGATGAATGTGACAAGTTAAACGAAGTATTTTTTCACTATATTACAAACAAAACACCTTATGTTGTAATGAAATATGCTATGACTATGGATGGAAAAATTGCATGTGAAAATGGAGATTCAAAATGGGTTACAGGTAAAGACGCAAGAGAGACAGTTCAAAAAATGCGAAAGCAGTATATGGGAATAATGGTTGGAATTAATACAGTACTAGAAGACAATCCGATGTTAAATTGCCGAATAGAGGAAAATGTCGACCCGATAAGAGTAATATGCGATTCAAATTTAAGAATACCATTTGAAAGTAATATTGTTAATACGGCAAATAAAATACAAACAATAGTTGTTTGCACAAATGAGGCTGATACAGATAAACAAAAATATTTAGAAGAATGTGGGGTTGAAGTCGTAAGGCAGAAAAGGAAAGGAAGAGTTAATTTATCAGAACTTATGAAAACATTAGGTGAGAAAGGGATAGACAGTATATTGCTTGAAGGTGGTGGAACACTTAACGCGCAGGCATTAAAAGAAAATATTGTAAATAAAATCTGTTGTTTTATAGCACCTAAAATTGTAGGTGGAGCTGATGCTAAATCACCAATTGAAGGAAAAGGCGTAGAAAAAATGATGGAAGCTTACAACATAGAAAATATGGAAATTCAAAAATTAGGAAACGATATTATGTTAACCGGATATTTGAAAAGAGGTAGTCAATGTTTACAGGAATTATAGAGGAAACCGGTCAGATAGAATACGTTAACAGCAATAGTGAGAAATATCAGATTGGAATTAAATGTGAAAAGGTTTTAGAAAAAACAGTAGTTGGAGACAGCATAGCAGTTAACGGCATTTGCCTTACAGTCACAAAAATGTGGAAAAATGGATTTGAAGCGGATGTGATGTCAGAAACGTTAAAAAGAACCGGTTTAAATGGAAGCAAAAAAGGTACATGTGTAAATCTTGAAAGAGCTATGGCAGCAGATGGACGATTTGGAGGACACATCGTTAGTGGTCATATAGATGGAACCGGGATAATAGGAAGTATACGTGAAGATAAAAATGCAGTATGGTATGAAATTTTGGCAGATGATGAAATTATAAAATATGTGGTTGAAAAAGGGTCAATATCAATTGATGGAATAAGTCTTACAGTCGCTTATGTTGATAAAAAAGGATTTAAAGTATCCACAATACCACACACAAGGATAAGCACAAATTTAAAATACAGAAATGTTGGAGATACAGTAAATCTTGAGTGTGACATTATAGGAAAATATGTAGAAAAGCTATTAGGCTATTCAGAATGTAATGAAAAGAAAGAATCAAAAATTACAGAAAGCTATTTAATAGAAAATGGATTTTAAAGAAAGAAGGAATATAAAATGAGCAAAACAATAGGAACAATAGAAGAAGCAATTAAGGATATAAAAGAAGGAAAAGTTATTTTAGTAATAGATGACCCTGATAGAGAAAATGAGGGGGATTTGGTATGTGCAGCAGAATTTGCAACAACTGAAAATGTAAATTTTATGGCAAGTTATGCAAAAGGACTTATTTGCATGCCTATGGAAGAAGAACTGTGTGAAAAACTTGACTTGGAGCAAATGGTAAAAGTTAATACTGATAACCACTGCACAGCGTTTACAGTTTCAATTGACCATGTATCAACTACAACAGGAATATCAGCGGTCGAAAGAGGAATTACGGCGAGAGCAATTGTAGGCAAAGATGCAAAGCCGGAAGATTTTAGAAGACCGGGCCATATGTTCCCACTTAAAGCAAAAAAAGCAGGAGTATTAGAAAGAACAGGTCATACAGAAGCTACAGTTGACATTGTAAAATTAGCAGGACTTAAACCTTGTGGATTATGCTGTGAAATAATGAGAGAAGATGGAACAATGATGAGAACAACAGAACTTCTTGAATTTGCACAGGAACATAATCTTACGGTAATTACAATTGCTGATTTGGTTAAATACAGAATGGAAAGAGACAGTTCAGTAAAAAGAGAAGCGGTTGCAAAGATGCCAACGAAATATGGAAACTTTAATATCGTGGGTTATCAAAATAAAACAACAGGGGAACATCATGTTGCATTAACTATGGGAGATGTAGGAAATGGAGAGCCTGTTCTTTGCAGAGTACATTCGGAATGTCTTACAGGAGATGTATTCGGTTCTAAAAGATGCGATTGTGGACAACAGCTTGAGAAAGCAATGGAGATGGTTGCAAAAGAGGGAAGAGGAATAATACTTTACTTAAGACAGGAAGGAAGAGGAATTGGATTAATAAATAAACTTAAAGCATATGAGCTTCAGGAACAGGGATTAGATACAGTAGATGCAAATCTTAAATTAGGATTTCCGGCAGATATGAGAAGCTATGGAATGGGAGCACAGATTTTGGCAGACCTTGGAGCAAAAAAACTAAGAATTATGACAAATAATCCGGCAAAAATTACAGGCTTGTCAGGATATGGAATAGAAATAGTTGAAAGAGTTCCGATACAGATAGAAGCACAAAAATATGATGAATATTATTTGAGAACAAAGCAGTTAAGAATGGCACATATGACAACTTACTAAGATTATTTGCTGAACCCGATTTCTTAAATTTAACGAAATAACGCTCGCGCTGCTTGCCACTCGTAGCGGTTCTAAAGTTTTAGCACACAGCCTGACTTTGTAATTTACAGTTTCAAGTCAGGCTATGCACCAAAGCTTTGAACCGACGGCGACAAATGCTATTTCTTTTAAATTTAAGAAATCTGGTATAAGCAATTTAATGTTAAGTGTAATAATGTCAGAACTTATAATTTAAACCATACTTTAAAAAACTGACATCAAAATATATTATACAAGAGGAGATTTAAAATGAGAACTTTAGAAGGAAAATTAGTAGCAGAAGGATTAAAAATTGGTATTGTAGCAGCAAGATTTAATGAGTTTATTGTAAATAAACTTGTAAGCGGTGCAGAAGATGCATGCGTGCGACATGGAGTTAATGATGACGATATTACATTAGCGTGGGTTCCGGGTGCATTTGAAATTCCTATAGTAGCAAAGAAAATGGCTCAGTCAGGAAAATATGATGCCATTTTATGCTTAGGAGCAGTAATTAAAGGCTCGACAGATCATTATGATTATGTATGTGCAGAGGTAAGCAAAGGAATTGCAATGGTAGGAATGGAAACAGGAGTGCCTACAATGTTTGGAGTATTAACAACAGACAACATTGAACAGGCAATAGAAAGAGCAGGAACAAAAGCAGGAAATAAAGGATTTGATGTTGCATGCTCAGCAATTGAAATGGCAAATTTAAATCGCATGCTATAAATTATGTAATTATTATGTCTGACTTGCGTAAAATATAATAATTAATTTAATAATAAAAGGAAAAATTAAGTGCTAAATTATATTTGGGCAGGAATGATTATATTGTCAGTGCTTTATGGAATGGCAACAGGCAGGATGGAACAGGTAGGAAATGGAGCAATAGAATCCACAAAAGAGGCTGTGAGTATGTGCATTACAATGCTTGGAATTATGAGCATGTGGATGGGATTTATGAACGTGGCTTCTAAAAGTGGAATGATAAAAAAACTGGAAAAAATACTTGAACCGATTATTATGTGGCTGTTTCCGGGTCTGCCTCATAACCATAATGCAAGAGAACCGATAGTAACTAATATAATTGCAAATATATTAGGCTTGGGATGGGCGGCAACACCGGCAGGACTAAAAGCAATGGAGGCATTGGCAGAAAATCCATTAGAACAGAGTGGATACGTATTAAGTGAAAATAAATCAGAGATAAAGAGGCAAAGAAAAAGAAAGTGTACATTTCCAAAGCATATTGCAACTGATGAAATGTGCACTTTTTTAGTATTAAATATTTCTTCACTTCAAATTATTCCTGTAAACATTATTGCGTATAGAAGTCAATATAGTGCAGTAAATCCGTCAGCAGTTGTGCTTCCGGCAATTATTGCAACAAGTTTCAGCACAGGAGCAGGGATATTGTGGTGTAAAATAATGAGTAGAGAGTAATGTCAATCGTTTGACATAACTAATTGATTATTATAAAATTAGTTGATTAATTATACATGGAGGAAATGACAATGAGAAATACAGTAAAAAAAGCAATGGCGATAGCAATTGCAGTCTCAATGACAACAAGTATTGCAACAGTAGGTTATAACAAGATTCAGGCACAGGAAACAAATAAAACAGTAACTTTTTCAGTAGAAAAGTTTACAATTGGACAGGGTTATGTAGTTGAGCCTGTAAGCGTTGAAGTTAGTGACGATATGACAATATCTGATGTATTTGAGAAAGTAATGAATGAAAAAGAAATTAAATATACAGGTTCAAAAGACTATGGATATTTATATTTGCAAAGCATAGAGAATGCTGATACAGGAATTATTGACATACCGGAAGAAATAGCAAAAATGCCTTCTTATGAAAGTTCATATGAGTATGAAGGAGAAACTTATACAACATCATATTCAGCTCCGTCAAATGAAAAAAATGATGGTAATACACAGCCAAACAATGGTTTAGGAGAATATTCATATAATAGTATGGCTGGATGGATGATTTCTGTAAACGGAGATAATGATAATGGAAATCTTACACCGTCAGATATTGTAAAAGATGGTGATGTAATCAGATATCAGTTTTCAGTATATGGATGGGGAGCAGATGTTGGATTAAGCAATTATGCAGGAATGGAACCATTAAAGGTTGCTGATAAAACAACTTTGACAAAAGAATTAGCAAAAATTAATGGAAATAAAGCATTATGGATGAATAATGAAAATGTTAAAATTGCGTATAAAAATGCAATTAAAGTTGCAACAAAATTGATGGCAACTCAGGATGAAGTTGATGAGGTGATTGCAGAATTAAAGAAAGCTGAAAACGAAACAACTACAGCACAGGATGCAACAACAGTGAAACCTACGACAACAATTCAGCCGACAACAGCAGAAACAACAGTGCAGGCTACAACAACAGAAATACAGACATTAGGAAAAGCAACTGTAAACTCAGTAAAGAAAGTAAAAGCAGGAAAAGCAAAAATTTCAATTAAGAAAATTGCAGGTGCAGAAGGATATCAGTACAAATACTCTTCAACAAAGAATTTCAAAAAAGGAACAGTAATTGTAAAGACTACTAAAAAGAATGTTTTAATAACAAAGAAATTTAAGAAAAATCAGAAATGCTACGTTAAAGTAAGAGCTTACAAAACAGTAAATAAAGTAAGGGTTTATGGAAAATGGAGCAAAGTTAAATCAGTAAAAATTAAGTAATAAATATTTATATTAAACAAGAGGAAACACATGAAAAAATTATTAGCAACAATTGCAATATTCTTTATGTGTGTCTCAACTTCAGTTATGGGAAGTCAGACACCGTCAAAGGATGATATAGAAAACACAATAAATAAAATTTCATATTATCAGATGAATACGGTAAAAAATCCAGCATACGGAAGCGTAGGCGGAGAATGGACGGTGTTTGGACTTGCCAGATGTGGAAATATTAAAGATGAATATATAGAAAAATATGTAGGCAATGTATCAAAAACAGTTGCAGATAACAAAGGAATTTTATCAACAAGAAAATATACCGAATATGCAAGAACAATTATTGCATTAACTGCTATTCAAAAAAATCCTCAGAATTTTTCGGGATACAATTTATTACAGCCTCTTGCAACATTTGAAAATATAATGATACAAGGTGTAAATGGAGCTGCTTACACACTTATGGCTTTTGATTGTGGCAATTATGAAATTCCGGACGCAACGACAGGAAAACAGACAACAAGAAATAAGTTAATTGATTTCTTAGTAAAACAACAACTGAACAATGGCGGATGGAATTATATGGGGACAGAAGCAGATGTTGATGTGACTGCCATGGTTATTCAGGCACTTGCTCCATACTATAATGAAAAACAAAATGTAAAAGAAAGCATTGATAAAGGACTTGCAATTCTTAGCACTTTACAGAAATCTGATGGGGCATATGGAAATACAAGTGATTCAAACTGTGAAAGTACAGCGCAGGTTTTAACTGCATTATCTGAAATGAGAATAAAAATTGATGATAGCAGATTTGTGAAAAACGGCAAAACCGTATATGACGGTTTAATGACATTTTATAAAGATAATGGTGCTTTTTGCCATACGAAGGGAAAAGGCGCAAATCAAATGTCTACAGACCAGGCAATGTATGCAATAACAGCTTATTACAGAAGTATATCAGGAATGAACAGACTCTATGATATGAGTGATGGAATTATTAAAATAGAAAATACAAAGGTAGAAACAACTAAGGCAGATAATAAAGAAGAAACAAAAAGTAGTGCGTCTGATAAAAATAAGAATGATGCAAATAACAACGATAAAAACAATTCCACAAGTAAAAACACAAAAAGGAATGCATCATCAAATTCAAAAAATAATAGTAAATCAAATGGAAATACGTTAAATAATAGCGATGATAACGACAATAGAGAAAATAATGAATCTAAGAATAGAAAAGATAATAATGTAGAAACGGAAGAAAATACTAATACTACAGATAACTTAGAAAATGCTACAGATGTTTTAGAAAATAATGATGAAGAAAATAAGATAGCTACAGACAATAATATAGAACAAACAGAAAATAAAAATTCAGTTAATAATAAAGAAAATGTTACTAAAGAAACAAAACACAAAAATAGAAGACCTTATATTATACTTATTTTTGGAATATGTTGTGGTATAGCCGGAAAATTTGGATATGATATTTATAAATATAAGAAGAAAAGAGTGACAAATAAAGATGAACAAAACTAATTTGAGAAAATTAAGCATATGTATAATTACAATACTTATGACATTTTCCTTGTGGGGCTGTGGAAATAGTAAAAGTGTAAAATCTGAAAAGGCAACACAAAAATGTACTTTGTATGTGACTTGTATAAATGCAATAAATAGTGACAAATTACAGGATAATATACGAAAAGCACAACCAAAAGATGGCGTGATATATGAGACAAAGGAAGTTAAATTTACAGAAGGGGAATCCTGCTTTGATATTTTAGAGAGAGAATTAAAAAATGCAGGGATATTGATAGAAAGTAGCATAACACCGGCAACAAAAAGTGTATATATAGAAGGAATTAATAATTTATACGAATTTGACTGTGGAAAACAGTCAGGTTGGATGTATACTGTAAATGGAGATGTACCAAATGTAAGTTGCAGTGAGTACAAGATTAAAGAAAATGATGAAATAAAATTTCAATATACATGTAATTTAGGAGAGGATATAGAAAAGAAATGAGAGAAGAATTCGGAAGATTTCACCCGGTAGTAAATATATTATTTTACGCATTTATATTGGGAATTACTATGTTTGTGAATCATCCGATTATGATATTCATTTCTTTTTTATTTGCCACGGTTTATTTTGTAATTGTATACAAAAACAAAAAAATAAAAAAGTTAACAGGGTTATTAGGCTTGTTTATTTTTGCAGGGCTGATAAACCCTCTTTTTTCTCATAGAGGAATGACGGTGCTATTCTTTTTGCCAACAGGAAATGCAGTCACTTTGGAATCTATTATATATGGAATGTTTGCAGCAGGAATTTTAGTTACGGTAATGATTTGGATTTTTACATTTCAAAAAATAGTAACGGAAGATAAAATTATGGCTGTATTTGGGAAGATAGTACCTACGCTTGCTTTAATTTTTTCAATGGTATTAAAATTTGTACCGGCATTTGTGGCTCATGCAAAAGAAACTTCGGATGTAAATAGAGTTATGGCAATTGCAAATGGAAGTGATATTAACAAAATGAATTTTATTCGAAAAGTAAAAATGCAGGTGAAAAATTTCTCAATTACAGCAACATGGGCATTGGAAAATTCAGTGGATACGGCTGATTCGATGGCATCAAGAGGCTACGGAGTAAAGAGAAGGACAAATTTTAATAATTATAAATTAACATTAAGGGACATAATCGCCTTGATGTGGATTATATTTTTGGGCGGAATTGTAGTTTTAGGGTGTATATTTGGATGTGTCAAAACACACTACTATCCGATGCTTTATATAGAAGAAAATAAGTATGCAACGTTGGTTTACATAACATATTCAGCACTTTGCGCAACACCAATTTTAATAAATATTATGGAGGAGATAAGATGGCTCAGATTGAAATCAAAAATTTAACATTTAAATATGCTATGGCAGATTCTTCATGTTTAAAAAATGTTTCATTAAATATAGAAAATGGTGATTTTGTTGTTATATGTGGAAAATCAGGCTGTGGAAAGACGACATTGCTCAGATGTTTAAAAAGTGTACTTACTCCAAATGGAGACAAAGCTGGGGAAGTCTTATTTGAAAATAAAAAAATTGAAGAAGTTGATGAAAGAACTCAGGCAATGAAAATTGGATTTGTAATGCAGAATCCTCAACAGCAGATTGTAACGGACAAAGTATGGCATGAGCTTGCATTTGGTTTGGAAAACATGGGAATGGCAAGAGAAGAAATAGGGGCAAGAATTGGCGAGACAGCAGATTATTTTGGAATAGCAAAATTATATGAAAGGACGACAAACAGCCTTTCAGGCGGACAAAAACAGTTACTTAATCTGGCGGCAGTTATGACAATGCAGCCTAAAGTAATAATTTTAGACGAACCTACAGCTCAGTTAGACCCTATAGCGGCAGAAAAATTTATTCAGATGTTACATAAAATAAATGATGAACTTGGAACTACGGTTATTATTTCTGAACATAGATTAGACCAGTTGTTACCTGTTTGCAGTAAAGCCGTAGTTATGAAAAATGGAGAAATTTTAGCTGATGACAATAGTTATAAAGTCGCAGATAAACTTTATAATACAGAAGAATTTCAATTTATGCCTATACCGGCTCAAATTTATAAAGAGAGTGGAGAATTATCTGAAAATATTCCACTTACAGTAGGTCAGGGAAGAAAATGGATTGAGAATTATGTAAACCAAAATCAGATAATAAAAGAAAATATAGCAAAACAAAATAGATTAATCAACTTAGAGTATGAGAATAAAGATAAAAATAAATCTGCGAAAGACATTGCAATCAGTGGAAAAAACATATGGTTCAGATATGAACGTGATGGAGCAGATATAATTAAGGGGATTAGTGTTAATATAGAAAATGAGCAGATTTACTGCATATTAGGAGGAAACGGTGCAGGAAAATCAACATTAATCAAAATATTGTGTGGAATATTGAAGCAATATAGAGGAAAAGTAAAAATAAATGGCAAAATTGTGTACATGCCACAGAATGTCCAGACAATGTTCCTTCATGACACGGTTATAGATGAGGTTGATGGAAATAAAGATATTTTAACAAAACTAAATCTGGATAAATATGAAAAAACACATCCATATGATTTGAGTGGAGGCGAGCAGCAAAAGCTTGCAATGGCAAAGGTGTTGTTGTGTAATCCTGATATTTTACTTTTAGATGAACCAACAAAAGGAATTGATGTAATTTATAAAAAAGAAATGGGAAAAATAATTCTTGATTTAAAAAAACAGGGAAAGACGATTGTAATAGTAAGTCATGACGTGGAATTTTGTGCAGAATATGGAGACAGATGTGCTATGTTTTTCCAAGGAAAAATTATTTCAGAAAGCAGTATAAGAGAAATGATTTGCACAAACAGATTTTACACAACAGTTTCTCATAAAATGGCAGGAGAATTAATTGAAAAAGCAATTACAAAGGAGGAAGTAGTATGGTCAATGACAGCCGGTTCTATTACGGAGTAGGTTTATTAATTATACTTATTTCATTTGTTGTATTTGCGTTAGGATTTGAAAAAAGAAAACCGAGGGCAAGAGAAATAGTAATGCTTGTGTGCATGATTAGTTTTGCAGTTATCGGGAGAGTTATTTTTTACATGACTCCACAGGTAAAACCTTGCGCTGCAATTATAATTATTACGGGAATTGCATTAGGTAAGAAGGCAGGATTTTTAACAGGAGCCATGACGGCATTTGTGTCAAATTTTTTTATGGGTCAGGGTCCCTGGACACCATGGCAAATGGTAGCCTTTGGACTTTTAGGATATATTTTTGGAATTGCATACAGTAAAAGGAATGTGGGAAGTTATATTCCTAAGAAGCAAAAAAATTTTATTTGTTTTATGGGGATGCTTGCAACAATAGTTGTTTATGGTGTTATTATGGATACGGCAACAGTGCTTATGTCTACAGACAGTCCAAGTGTTCAGGCTTTTATAACAGCTTATACTGCAGGATTTATTATGAATGTAATACATGGTATATCAACTTTTATATTTTTATGGTTTATGTTAATTCCGATGCTAAAAAAGATTGATAGAGTTAATATTAAATACGGAATGTATGTAAAATAAGTAGCAAAAAGTATTTACAAAAAACGAGCAAAAATAACACAAAAACAAGTAAAATAAATATGATTGACATTTGTAAACAAAGTGTTAAAATAAACGTGGTGCGAAGATGTACATAGTGATACTTCGCACTATATTTTTGTTTCGTATATAAGAAACTAATGAGAAAAGAGGTAGGAAAAATGGATTACAAATTTCTTTTAGACATAGCTATTATTCTAGCTAGTACAAAGATTCTTGGTCTCTTCACAAAGAAAGTTAATATGCCACAGGTTGTTGGTGCTCTTTTGGCCGGTGTTATTTTAGGACCTGCATGTGTAGGAGTGTTAACAGAAACAGACATGATACAGAATATGGCAGAATTAGGTGTAATTGTTCTTATGTTCTGTGCAGGTATGGAAACTGACATTGAAGAACTTAAACGAAGTGGAAAAGCTTCATTTGTAATAGCACTTTTAGGTGTTATAGTTCCTTTAGTTGTTGGTGGTGGTGTTGCATATTTATTCATTAATAATGGATATATTGATACATCAGATGTTACAAGTTCAGTATTTTTACAGTCAGTATTTATTGGTGTAATTTTAACAGCAACTTCTGTAAGTATTACAGTTGAAACTTTAAAAGAATTAGGTAAATTAAAAACTAAATCAGGAAATGCAATTCTTGGAGCTGCCATTATCGATGATATTTTAGGTATCATAGCTCTTACAATTGTAACAAGCTTAGCTGACACATCAGTAAATATTGCAGTTGTTTTATTTAAGATAGTATTATTCTTCGTATTTTGCGGAGTTGTCGGAGTTATTGTTTATTATGCATTTAAGAAATGGTGTGAAATTAGTGGTAAAGGAATGCACAGACATGCAATTATTGCATTCGTTATCTGCCTTGTAATGGCATTTTGTGCAGAACATTTCTTTGGAGTTGCAGATATTACAGGTGCATTCTTCGCAGGCTTAATTATATCAATGACTCAGAAAGATCAGTTCATCGCATCAAAATTTGATGTATTATCATATTTGCTTTTAAGCCCAATTTTCTTTGCAAGTATCGGTCTTAAGGTTGAACTTCCAAAGATGGGACCTGCAATCATTGCATTTGCAGCAGTAATAACAATAGTTGCATTGTTAACAAAGATTATCGGTTGTGGACTTGGCGCAAAGGTTTGCGGATACAAGAATTATCAGGCACTTAGAATTGGTGTTGGTATGATTTCAAGAGGTGAAGTTGCCTTAATCGTAGCCAGCAAAGGTGCAGCAGTAGGTCTTATGAGTAACAATATTATGGGACCAATTATTATAGTCGTTGTTATTACAACAATCATTACACCTATTTTATTAAAACCTGTATTCAATAAGGAAATTATCCCTATTGAAGGAGAAGTATCACTTGCAGATAATTACAAGAAGATTGATGAATACAGAACAGGTGAAAAACAGGATAATTAAAATTGACATAATGGATTTTAATACATGAAATGTCATAGCTTAATCAAATGGTTAGGCTATGGCATTTTTTTTATGTAAAATTCATATTATTTATAAAAATAAAATGGCAGGTGCTAAGTGAATATTGCAACATTGTCTAATTACATAATTCCCATTTTAATATTAATAATAGTTTTATATGGATTAAAGAAAAAAACGAAAGTGTACATTGATTTTGTAGATGGGGCAAAAGATGGATTTGCGACAGTAATAAAAGTTATGCCGACTTTAATAGGGTTAATGGTGGCGGTAGGAATGCTTAGAGAGTCAGGAGCAATGGACTTTTGTGGCAAACAGATTGGAAAAGTAACAAAATATATTGGATTTCCGGGAGAGTTAGTGCCGTTAAATATAGTAAAAATATTTTCGTCTTCGGCAGCAACAGGAATGCTTCTTGATGTTTATAAAAAATATGGAGTAGATTCATATATTGCAAATGTAGCTTCAATCATATTGAGTAGTACAGAAACGGTTTTTTACACGATGTCGGTTTATTTTATGACTGCAAAGGTAACAAAGACAAGATGGACTCTTCCGGGAGCATTATTTGCCACTCTTGCCGGAACAATTGCAAGTGTAATGGTAGCTAAATTAATGTAGCTGATAAATAATTTAACTAAACTTAGTGCAAAATTAATATTAGAGACAAGTTGAAATGAAAAAAATATAAAATTATAATGTAATAAATAGTGGTAGGACGAATAGTCTGTGTATATGAAATATAGTAATAAATTCGGAGGTGCATCTATGATTTATACGGTTACATTTAATCCTTCTATTGATTACATAGTAACAGTAGAAGATTTCAAAGAGGGATTTGTAAACAGAACATCTGAGGAGTTAATGTTCCCTGGTGGAAAAGGAATTAATGTTTCAATGGTACTTAGTAATCTTGGATTTGAAAATACAGCTTTAGGATTTTTGGCAGGATTTACAGGCGACAGTGTTCAGGGAATGCTTACAGCAAATGGTGTAAATGCTGACTTCATAAAAGTTAATGAAGGTATAACAAGAATAAATGTTAAAATCAGAGCTCAGAAAGAAAGTGAAATAAATGGTATGGGCCCTGGAATAAAACAGGACGATATTGATGCGTTATATGAGAAATTAGACAAAATTCAGGATGGGGATATTTTAGTTTTAGCAGGAAGTATACCATCAGTAATGCCTGAAACAATGTACAGTGATATTATGGAACACTTACAGGGAAAAGATATTAAGATAGTTGTTGATGCAACAAAAGATTTACTTGTTAATGTTTTAAAATACAAACCATTTCTTATTAAGCCAAACAATCATGAATTAGGTGAAATATATGGAGTTACATTAAATACAAGAGATGAAGTTGTGCCTTATGCAAAGAAAATGCAGGAAGCCGGAGCAAGAAATGTTTTAATTTCAATGGCAGGCGAAGGTGCAGTATTAGTTTCAGAAGATGGACAGGTTTACAAGAGTGAATGCCCAAAGGGAAAAGTTAAGAATTCTGTAGGAGCCGGTGATTCAATGGTAGCGGGATTTATCGCAGGCTATTTAGAAAGTGGCGAATACAAAGAGGCTCTTAGAAAGGGATTGTTAACAGGAAGCGCAAGTGCATTTTCTGATAATCTTGCAACAAAACAAGAAGTAGAAGAATTAGGAAAGACATTCCAACTTTAAATTAAAATAAACCTACAAAACAGTCCGGCAGATTTTATGCCGCAAACACGTTGATTTTTTTATTTTGCTATGTCGCTTATTATAAATTAAAAAGTTAAACTCGCTTTTTGGCTCATACATAACTTTTTAATTTAAGCTATGCTCGCAAAATTTCAAAAATCTGCCTATCGTTTGCAACATAAAATCTGCCGGAATTTTTTGGCGTATATTTATTTCTTATCAATAAAAACTAAAGCAAATGAAAATATACACTACAATTAAGAATATATGAATTGTTATTTTGTCGCTGGTAGCATCAACAATTATTTTCTAACATCCATTTTTTAATTACATCAAATGGTGCAGGACCAAACTTTAAGATAAACTCATGAAAGTTACGTAAAGCATTTTTCTCAGAATGTTTTTCCATATATAAATTCTTTAACTCGTTTATTTCAAGATAACCAACATAATATTGCAAATAATTTGCCGGGGATTCAGTAACGGAATTATATATTTCAGTCTGTATATCAGGCTGGGAAAAGCCATAGTGTTTTAAAAATACTTTGGTGTCTTCAGGGGTCCAGCCCTCATAATTAACACCTATATCTACAAGTGAATACAGTCCGAGAGAAAATGAAGCACTACAGCTTAAGGCTTTTGCAAGAGAAGGATTAGAAACTTCATAGCTGTAAGAAAGAAATTCTGCATAGGTTGCCCAACCCTCTGTATATCCACCAAAGTTTAAGAGATAACGTATGACAGAAGGATTTGTTGTGGAAAAAACATGGTTTTGGTACAAATGTCCGGGAAATCCTTCATGGGCTAAAGTTGTATATAAATCCTGATTCTTAAATTTGTCACTTTTGTTGACATAAATAGTGTTTTTGTTAGGCATATCAATCGGTGGAGAAAGATAAAATGCCGGACTTAAATAGTCCTGAAGAGAAGGTTCAACATATTTTAAATCATATTTAATGGAATCTAATTTGCAGATTTCATAAAATGAACTGTCAGGATTATTTATTTTCTCTTTTAAATCCTTAAGTATATCTGTAGGTTCTGTAATAGTAGTTGAAGTTGAATTATAAAATTGTGATTCAAGTTCAGGATTAGAAGTAAATAAAGAAGAAACCTGAGTCATATCGGCGGCAATCTGACTTTGAATACGTGCTTTTAATTCAGAAACCGTTTTGGTACTTCCGGTTTTAGAGGAAACAAGATATTCATAATAAGCTTTACCTTGTTTAGAATCTGCAAGAGTATAGTATTCTAAGTCTTTGTTTATATAATAAGAAGAATTAAAATCGGATAATTTGTCAGCAAGTTTTTTATACGAATATAAAACATAATTATTTACATAATCTTCGTTTAAATTTAAGTAATCAGTAACTGTTGTGTCTGATAGGAATTTGCATTTTTTTAATCTGGAATTAAATGTTTCTATTAATAAATTATTTTTATTGGAGCTGTCGTTAATTAATGACAGGCATTGAGCAATGATGGACTCGCAATTTGATTTAGACATAAATGTTTTGTTATCAATTTTTTCAGATTCAAAATTTATAATGCTATCAAAAAAATCGGGAACAGTTTTTAATAGCAAAAAATAGTTTTTTATGTCTTTTTCGGAATAAAATTCGTATTCAGATAATAAAATAGGAAGTTGTGCCTGAATTCCGGTTGTAGGACTAAGACAATCATAATATTCGCATAAATCACCAAAATCTAACTCGGTTTGAAAATGAGAAAGTAAGATGTCATATGTAATTTGCCGGGACTTAGAAAGAGATTTATAATCAAATTTTTTTAATGTGTTAATCTGTTTAATGCAATCAGTCTGGCTTTCCTTCATATCTTTTAAAGAAAAATTTCCCAATGACTGAGGAAAATCAGTTTGAAAAAAATCATTTGCGTTGGCAATATAAAAATGCATACTTAGAGTGTCATTGGATAGTGATGAGGTAACAAGAGAGGCTGTGTAATTATCAAATTCGGTTTGAACAGAAGGATTACTTAATACGTTAGGAGATTTAAAATATACTGTTTTTAAAAATAAAAATAAAAAAAAGATAATTGGCAAAATAACTTTTATGAGTTGTTTTTTACCTGAAAAAAATTTTAAAATCATAGAAAATCCTTATATGGCTATTATTATAGAATATATTTTTTATTTAATAGGTATGATAAAAAATATAAATATGATAAAATAATTCAATAGTGGGACAAATTTTTTTAATAAATTTAGTTAAAATTATATGTCTGGCTTAATAAAATAAACACTTAATTAGTGTATGTATACAAAAATAGGAAATTGAAAGGAGCATAATATGGAAATATTATTTTTAAATCCGGTATTCAAAGAAGCTATATGGGGTGGCAAATTATTAAAAGAATTTGGTTACGAACAGGCGACAGATAAGACGGGTGAGTGTTGGGGAATTAGCGCACACAAGTCAGGTGATTGTACTATTGCAAATGGTGAGTTTGAAGGCAAAACTTTATCATGGGTTTATGAAAATCACAGAGAATTATTTGGAAACATTCAGGATAACATATTTCCATTATTAGTAAAAATAATAGGTGCAGAAGACGATTTAAGCATTCAGGTTCATCCAAATGATGAATATGCAGCGGTTCATGAAAATGGCTCACTTGGAAAAACAGAGTGCTGGTATATTTTAGACTGTAAAGAAGATGCAAATATCGTTATCGGACATCATGCAAAAGACAAAAAAGAACTTGCAGACATGATTCACGAGGGCAGATGGAATGAATTAATTAGAACAATACCTATTAAGAAAGGGGATTTCTTCCAGATTAATCCAGGTTGTCTTCATGCTATTAAAGGTGGAACACTTTTAATTGAAACACAGCAAAGCAGTGATATTACTTACAGAGTTTACGATTATGACAGATTAAGTAATGGAAAGCCTAGAGAATTACACGTACAGCAGAGTATTGACTGTATTGAGGCACCACATCATGATTATGATGGGAAAATTACAGTTGAAAATGAAGGAGATTTGACAAAGACAACTCTTGTTAAATGTGATTTCTATACTCTTGAAAAGTGGGATGTTGCAGGTAAATATAAATTTACGATGGACAAACCGTTTATGAATGTCAGCGTTATTAACGGTGAAGGTGAAATAAACGGAAGCAAAATTACAAAAGGTGACCATTTTATTATTCCTTCAGGAATAGGCGAATGCAAAATATCAGGAGACTTAACAGTAATGGCTTCATATTTGTAATGTTGCCATGTAGGAGAGGGTAATTATGTTATCAGAAAGAGGAATGCAAATAGTTGAAAAACTAGTTGAAAACAATGCAAAGCCGGTAACATCAAAAGTTTTAGCATTAGGCCTAGGTGTGTCTGAGAGAAGTGTAAAAACTTATATAAAAGAAGTTTCAGATTTTTGTGATGAAAATGGAATGAAACTTGAACGAAAACCGGGAATAGGATTTGTTGCAAATTTCACAGACGAACAGATAGCTCAGATTGAAGATATGAAAAAGGACAAGAGAACAGTCTTGTCGAAGAATCAGAGAATGAGCTATATAATGTTTATTCTTTTAAGCGGATGGGATACTTATACATTAGCACTTTTTTCAGATGAGCTAAACGTAAGCAAAAAAGTTATAAGTGATGATATTGACTGTGTTGCGGAACGTTTACAGAAACATAACATAACTGTAAACAGAGTAGCAGGGCATGGTGTATTTGTTACGGGAGATGAATTTTCAATAAGAAAAGCATTAAAAAAATATTGCGTATTTCCTATTGGAAATCATAAAATTACAAAACCAATTGATTACAGGTTGTCAGTACTTGATGAAAGTATTTGTGTAAATAATTTTGGACGAGACAATTTTGAAAGAGCGATACAAACTGTAGAGGCAATAGAAAAAGAATATAATATTGTTTATACGGATTACTCATTTAAAGCGTGTGTGAAATATTTATGCATTCAGCTTTTAAGAGTAAGAATGGGACATCTGCTAAAGGAAAATATAGCTGAATGTGAAGAATATATTAATGAAGAAATCACAAATAAAGCTGTTGAAGAATTAGAGAAAATAGGCAAAATCGAATTAAATGATGTTGAAAAGCATTATGTGGATATTATATTTGCTTCTGCAGCAATGCAAAGAGCAGAAGTAGAATTTGAGCAGTTTCATAATGAAGGTTTTTATGATTTAAGCGATAAAGTATGCGATGAAATGCTTGAATATATGTCTGAAATTTTAAATATTAATTTTGTGGAAAATGATTTGCTTGTTAATAGCCTGAAGGCATTTCTTCCAGCTTCATTCATTAGAACAAAATATGGAATAGAGATATCAAATCCATTTTTATATGATGTAAAAGAAATGTATTCAGGAATATTTGCAACAACATTTACATTATCTAAATTTTATGAAAAATATTGTCACGCATCACCAACGGAGCATGAAATGTCATTCTTAGCTTTGTATTTTGGTGGAGCAATGCATAGAAATCAAAAAAATGTAAAGGCTATCTTAATAGGAACAAGTGGCGTGGCAGCTGCAAGCATTGTTGCCGGTAAAATAGAAGATAAAATAGAAGAAGTAAAAATTGTTTCGATTTTATCATCAGAAAAGATAGCAGAAATTGATGAATACGAATTTGACATTGTTTTGTCAATGCTTCCGGGATTTGAATATGAAGATAAGGTTGTAAATATATCACCTCTTGTAAGTAATAATGATATAAAGAAAATCAAGGATGCCTGCTTTGAATATATGACAAATTCAATTGCAGACAATTATGAATTATATTCAGTAATAGATAGAAAATATATAAGTGTTGTAAGTAAAAAAATGACAAAGGCAGAAATTTTGAAAGCTGCAAGCGACAAGTTGGTAGAAGATGGATATGTTACTGAGGACTTTTATTCAGATGTAATGCAGAGAGAAGAAATCAGTTCTACTGCCATTGGAAACAAAACAGCAATCCCGCATGGAAAATCTAAAAATGTATTAAAACCAATAGTATATATTATTAAGGTTAATTATGAGATTGACTGGGGAGAGGATAATGTAGATATTATTTTCCTTTTGGCACTTAATTTTGACAATATTAATACAACAAAAATGTTCTTTGCAGATTTGTCAAGATTTTTGAACTCTGAAAGTAAAATTCAGAGAATCAGAAAAAGCAATAATGAAATGGAAATTGAGAAGAGCATTATGTCAGATTTGCACTGGAGTTAGGGCAAAAAATGACTAGAGAATCATAAAAAGTAAAATTGTTGTAATGCCTATAAATAAAGGGCTACAAGAAAAACGTTTCACATAAGAGATACAGAAAAATTGCACTAGGAATAGTGCAATTTTCTGTTTTGTGGGGCGTTGAAAACAAGAAACGAAATTAGTAAAATTAATGTTGTAAGAAAGGTAATAATTTTATTTAAGGAGGTACAAGAAGTTGGCTAAAGACTTAATGAGCAAAGAGATTGTAATGTTCGACGTAGACGCGAAAGACAGAGACGAAGTAATTAATTTAATCGCTGATGCAATGGACAAGGACGGAAGACTTATTGACAAGGAAGGATATGTTGCAGACGTAATGAAAAGAGAAGCAGGTTCAAGTACAGCAGTTGGATTTTCTGTTGCAACACCTCATTCTAAATCAGTACATGTAAAAGAACCTTCATTGGCATTTGTAAGACTTAGTCATCCAATGAAATGGGACGACTCAGAAGAAGTTGAGTTAGTGTTCCAGATTGGTGTTCCGTCTCCGGGACAGGGAGACAGACATCTTGAAATTCTTGCAGGCTTATTTAGAAAAGTAATGCATGACGATTTCAGAGAAAAATTATTTAGTGCAAAAACTGCAGATGAAGTAATTGAATTAATCGGTGCAGTTTAAGAGAAAACATAATAAGAAAGGACGATATTATGAAAGAATTAGTTGATATTTTAAAACACACTAAAACACATCTTATGAATGGTGTATCTTACATGATTCCAGTTGTTGTTGGTGGTGGTATTTTAATGGCTATTGCCGTTTTATTAACAGGTGAAGGAGCAGCCCCAGGATGGGGTTCAGGAATTCCTTACTGGTTATGGACAATCGGAGTTGATGCTCTTGGATTAATGTGTCCTGTATTTGCAGCATACATTGCATTTTCAATCGCTGACAGACCTGGTATTGCAGTTGGTATGGCAGGCGGATTCATGGCCTTAAACATTCCTACAGGTTTTGCTGATGGCGCTGTTACAACAGCTTCAGCAGGATTTATCGGAGCAGCTATTGCTGGTTTACTTGGTGGTATTATTGCTCATTACTTAAAGAAGATTCCACTTCCTAAGTCAATGCAGTCACTTAAGTCAATTATCATCATTCCAGTAATTGGTGTATTGGCAGTTGGTATTATAATGTTTGCATGCGGAACACCTATTGCAGCATTCATGACATGGTTAGAAGATGTTATGAGAAACATGGCTCACGGAGATCATGGAAGTTTAGCACTTGCAGGTATCAGTGCTTTAGCAGCACTTATGATCGCATTTGACCTTGGTGGTCCTGTAAACAAAGTTGCTTACTCAATCTTAATGGTAGCTTTCGTAGGTACAGGCATCTATACATTCGCAGCTCCAGTTGGTATCGCAATTTGTGTACCTCCAATTGGTTGTGGTGTCGCTTCATTAATTTTAAAGAAGAAATTCTCAAAAGAAGAACAGAACGCAGGTATCGGTGCTATAGCAATGGGCTTCTGTGGTATCACAGAAGGTGCTATTTCATATACAGCAGCAGATCCAACAAGAATGATTCCTATTAACATGATTTCATCAGCAATTGCCGGTGGTATCGCAGGACTCCTTGGCGTTGGCGCTAAGATGTCAGCTTGCTGGGGTGGTTTGATCGTAGCTCCTGTTATTCAGGGTGAAAGCTTCTTAGCTGGTTGGCCACTTTACATTATTTGTATCTTAATTGGTGTAGCGATTTATGTAGCACTTTGTGCAATATTCAAGAAAGATTATGTAGAAAAAGAAGAAGTTGTCGAAGATATCGATATTTCATTCGAATAATATAATAATTAATTAGTGAATGATAAGAAGCCACAAAGATAATTGGTTGTGGCTTCTATAAAATAAAATCTAAGAAAGTGAGTGAGTGATATGAAATTTTTAGCAGTTACAGCATGCCCTTCAGGGGTTGCACATACTTATATGGCAGCAGAAGCTATTCAGCAGGCTTGTGAAAAAGCAGGTGTTGAATGTAAAGTTGAAACACAGGGCTCAATTGGTATTGAAAATGAAATAACAGCAGCTGATATTGCAACAGCAGACGCAGTTATTCTTACAACAGATATGCCAATTAAGAACGTAGAACGTTTCGACAATATTAAAAAAGTTAAAATCGGTGTTGGCCCGGCTATTAAGCAGGCAGACGCAATTGTAGAAAAAATGATATCAATGCTTAAATAAATTCCCGAAAAAGAACGGATTATTTAGCCAAAATAAAACCTTATTAATTATTACCATAGGGGATTGAAGATTTGAAGGTTACACAATAAGCGTAGAACCAAAATGGGCAGACATGCAAAATGCCTGCCCGTTTTAAACTAAAAATAGTAGCAGTATTAGTGTTTGTAAAATAAAAATATAAAATTTAAATAGAACAATGTGGATTTGGAAATAATACAAAAGATTGTATTGATGTATATATATTTAGAAATTAAGGAGGAAAAAGAAATGGTAAGTAGAACAGTTAAAATTGAAAATGCAGAAGGATTACACATGAGACCGGCAGGAGTCGTAGCAAAGGAAATGGGCAAATTTGCATGTGACGTAACAATCGTATTTGGAGATAAGAGAATTAATGCTAAGAGCTTAATTAACATTATTTCAGCATGTATTAAATGTGGTTCAGAAGTTACATTTGAATGTGATGGAGAAGACGAAGCAGCAGCTATGGCTAAGATTGAAGAATTAGAATCACAGAACTTTGGTGAATAAGATTAGATTGTGAGGAATGCTTATGTATAAAGGTATTGCAGGTTCTGAAGGAATCGGAATCGGAAAAGTAGTGTTAATTGAAGAACATGATTTAACAGTTGAAAAGAAAAGCGTTACAGATACAGATGCAGAATTAAAAAGATTACAGGATGCTATTGAAAAATTTGTTGCAATAACAAATGAAATGGCAGACAAGATGGCAAAGACTGTTGGAGAACAGGATGCTGATATTTTAAGAGGTCATATTATTATGCTTCAGGATCCAATGATTGAAGAACAGATTTCAGCATTGATGATAAGCGAGAAGATTTCAGCAGAAATGGCATTAGAACAGGTACTTGACCAGACAGCAGAAATGTTTGCAGCAGTTCCTGATGAATTAATTCAGCAGAGAGCAACAGATTTAATGGATATTAAGTCACGTATGCTTAAGATTTTGATGGGTATTGAAGAAGTTGATATTTCACAGGTACCTGAAAATACTGTATTAGTTGCAAGAGATTTAACACCATCTATGACAGCAGGAATTAATCCGGCTAACATTGCAGGAATTTTAACAGAAGTAGGTGGAAGAACATCTCACTCAGCAATTCTTGCAAGAGCAATGGAAATACCTGCGGTATTAAGTATTGAAGGAATTTGTGGAATTGTTAAAAATGGAGATACAGTAGTTCTTGATGGAAGCAAGGGAGAAGCAATTGTTAATCCTGATGAAGCAACAGTTAAAGAATTTGAAAAGAAATTTGCTGATTATGCAGCAGAAAAAGAATTGTTAAAAGCATACAAGGGTAAACCATCTCAAACAAAAGACGGCGTTAAGGTTGAATTAGTTTCAAATATTGGTAAGCCTGAAGATGCAGATAAAGTTGTTGAATGCGACGGCGAAGGAATTGGTCTTTTCAGAACAGAATTTTTATTTATGGATAGAGATAGTGTTCCAACAGAAGAAGAACAGTTTGAAGCATACAAGAAAGTTGCTGAGACAATGAAAGGAAAACCTGTAATTATTAGAACGCTTGATATAGGTGGAGATAAGGCAATCCCTTACTTAGGATTAGAAACAGAAGAAAATCCATTCTTAGGATTTAGAGCAATTCGTTTCTGCTTAAAGAGAAGAGATATCTACGAAGTACAGTTGAGAGCACTTCTTAGAGCAAGTGCATTTGGAGATATCAAGATAATGGTTCCACTTGTAACAGGAGTAGATGAACTTCGTGCAGTTAAGGTGATTCTTGAAGATATTAAGCGTCAGTTAGATAAAGAAGGAATTGCTTACAATAAAGATGTTAAAGTCGGTGTAATGATGGAAACACCTGCAGCATGTATGATGGCAGATGCACTTGCTAAGGAAGCAGATTTCTTTAGTATTGGAACAAATGATTTGACAGGTTATACAATGGCTGTTGACAGAGGAAATGCGAAAGTTGCATACCTTTACTCAACATATAATCCGGCAGTTCTTCGTGCAATCAAGAGAATTATTGAATGTGGTAAAGCAGAAGGAATTATGGTTGGAATGTGCGGTGAAGCAGCAGCTGATCCAAAACTTATACCATTATTACTTGCATTTGGCTTAGATGAATTCAGTGTAAGTGCTACAAGCGTATTAAAAACAAGAAAGACAATCTCAGATTGCAACATAGATGAATGTAAAGCATTAGCTGAAAAAGTAATGAAATGTGTAACAGAAGAAGAAGTATTAGAATTATTAAAATAAAATTTTAATAAAAGGCTATGAATAAATAGCCGGAATTAATTATAAAAACTCTCGTTTGATTATTCATTCGAGAGTTTTTTATAACAGAGAATAAAAGATAAATTGGTAGTGTATACAATTAAATGCCGGTTATAACCATAAATTTAATTGTAGAAAATAATAAATTTATATAGTATTATGTGGTTGTATGTGTCGGAAAAGATGCATACAGGATTTGGAGACGAGTGTATGTCTCTAATTAAAATGGACAAATCAATCAAGAGGAGAAAGAAATGAGTATTAAATTAATTGCATTTGATGTTGATGGAACTTTTGTAGGAGATGATCATTTAAAGATTAATGAAAAAAATATCGAAGCTATGAAAATGGCACATGAACAGGGAATAAAAGTTGTTATGTCGACAGGTAGAACACAATCAATTTCACAAAAAGAAATAGATGATGTTGGATGCGTTGATTATATGGTATTGTCAAATGGTGCTATTGTAGTTGATAAAGCAACAAATGAAGTTATAAAGTCTAGCTATATTAGTAAAGAAGCAGGTAAGAAAATATTAAAAATATTGGTTGAACATAATGCAGTATTTCAAATCTATGCAGGACAGGAAGCTTATGTTAATAAATATTCATATGACAATTTCCTCAATACTGAAGGATTACCGGAAGTATTTTTGGTTGAATATAGAAAAAGAATGAAATTAACAAAAGATTTACAGGAAGTAGTTGATAATGTTCCAATTGAAAAGTTTAATGTAGATTATGTTGATACAAAGGTAGTTCAGGAAATAATGGATGCCTTAAGTAAAATACCTAATCTTGTATATACTGCAGGATTTGTAGGAAACATCGAAATAACAGGGACGGGTGCCGATAAAGGAAACGGACTTGCATGGCTTTCTGACAAATTAGGAATAAAAGCAGAGGAAGTAATGGCATTTGGAGATTCAGGAAATGATGTGACAATGCTTAAGTGGGCAGGAGAGTCATATGCACTTGTAAACGGAAATGAAAAAGCAAAATCAGCTGCAAAGCATATAACAAAATCGGACAATAATGCGGGTGGAGTTGGAGAGATAATTTTTGAAAACTTGACAAAAAATGTAAAATAATCAACAATATTGTATAATAAAAGGAAAATGATTTAGGGTCATATGACAGGAGGTACATATGTTAGCATCCGAAAGACATGAAAAGATTGTTGAAATTTTAAATAGAGAAGGCTCAGTGTTAGTAAAAGACTTAAGTAAAAAGTTTGATGTAACACAAGATAGTATAAGAAAAGATTTGACAATATTAGAGCGAAAAGGACTTCTCAAAAAGACTTATGGTGGTGCTGTTAAGGTAAGAACCAACATTCATGATTTGTATGTTTCGCAACGTATTGGAAAATTTACAAAAGAAAAAAATAGAATTGCCGAAAAAGCATTAAGTTTGATTGAAGAAGGAGATGTAATATTTCTTGATATATCTACAGCCAATATTGAATTAGTTAAGTTAATAGTTCAGGCCAATCTTAAGATAACAATAGTTACAAATATGATTGATGTAATGCTTACATTCACATCTCCGGTTGATACTAAACTTGTATTTTTGGGAGGAACATTAAGCAGAGGTAGAGATGGTTTTGTTGGAACACTGACAAATAATCAAATTAAAGAATTCAGATTTGATAAAGCGTTTATGGGTTCAGCAGGAGTAGATTTGGAAAAAGATTGTGTTTATACATATGCTGTTGATGATGCAATGACAAAAAAAGCAATCATGGAAGCAAGTAACAAAAGTTATGTGATGCTTGAGAACAGAAAATTTTCCATAGATGGAAATTACAGATATTCAACAGTTGGTGAATTTGAAGGATTCATTTTAGACAGCAAACCTGAAAAAGAAATAAAAGAAAATATAGAGAGATATGGAATACAGTGGTTTGCATAAACAAAAAATTGAAACAGATAAAATCTATAATTGATAAAAATTTTTAGACGTATTAATAAAAATATGTTTTAGTTAAAATTTAGTATCATAATGGATTTTATCTGTTTTTTTATATTAAAAAATATGTAAAAACGTTTCATAATAAAATCGCAGTTTGTACAGAAGAAATTTCATCATCGATAGTGCAAATTAGGAATTAAAAAACAATAACAAACAATAAAAAGTAATAACAAACAATAATAAATACATTGACATACGAGAAGGGTTATTATAGAATAAAATTACAGTAAATAAAGAATAATCCTGGGAAAGATGCAGAATATGTAAAACAATAATAACTGGGAAAAAACAATAAATGAAAAACATATATTTGAAAGGAGTAATTATGAGCGAGTTGGTTATGAAAGAAAGAATTTCAGTTTTAAAAGATAAGATGCTTTCTGAAAAGAGATATGCGTCAATTGAGCAGGCTAAGATAATTACTGACACATATAAGCAGCATGAGGATGAACCAAGAATCATGCAGAGAGCTTATTCTTTAAAGAATTGTTTAGAGAAAATCAATATTAGTGTTGAACCTGAAGAAATGATTGTAGGTAACAGAACAGCAGGAGTTCGTTACGGAGTAGTTTTCCCGGAAAGCGGAAGTACATGGGTAAACAAAGAATTTGAAACATTGCCTACACGTCCACAAGACAAATTTAATGTACATGAAGAAGACATCGCATATTTTAGAGAAGTTATTTATCCATATTGGCAGGGAAAGTCACTTGAAGATGTTTTGAGAGCAAGATATGGAAAAGAAATAGAAGAAATTGCTAAGATTGTAAAAATAAATCAAAAAGATCATGCACAGGGACATATCAATCCTGACTGCAAGGGATGGCTTGAAAAAGGACCTGCTGGATTAAAGGCAGAAGCTGATGAACATTACAATAAAGAAACAGATGAAGAAAAGAAATTATTTTACAAGAGTGTAAGCACAGTTATGGAAGGTGTTATTAATTTCATAATGAGATATCACGATTTATGTCTTGAAAATGCAGAAAAATATCCTGAGTATGCTGACAATATGAAAAAGGTTGCAGAAAACTGCAAGAATATTGCAGAGAGACCGGCACAGAATTTCCATGAAGCAAATCAGGCAATCTGGTTTTTGTTTGTAATTCTTCAGATGGAATCAAATGCATCATCATTTTCACCGGGAAGAATGGACACATTTATGTATCCATATTTTAAGAAAGATATCGACGACGGTGTTATGACAGAACAGGATGCATTAGAAATAACAGAATGCTTATGGTTAAAATTTAATGAAATAGTATATATGAGAAATTCAAACAGTGCTAAGTTCTTTGCAGGCTTCCCAATTGGATTTAATATTGCAGTTGGTGGACAGGATGAAAATGGAGAACCATTTGAAAATGAACTTTCATATATTTATTTAAAAGCGCAGGAACACATTGGTCTTCCGCAGCCAAATCTTTCAGTAAGATTGTGTGAAAAGACTAGTGATAAATTATTAAAGGCAGCAATCAAAGTTGTATCACTTGGAAGTGGTATGCCACAGTTCTTTAATGATAAAGCAGTTGTTCCGGCAATGATTGAAGATTTGAAGGTTGAACCTAAAGATGCAAGAAATTACGCAATCGTAGGTTGTGTTGAACTTACAACACAGGGAGATAACCTTGGATGGTCAGATGCAGCAATGTTTAACTTAAATAAAGTTCTTGAAGTAACATTAACAGGTGGTGTTGATTTACTTACAGGAAAACAGATTGCACCTGATAGAGGAAAACTTACAGAATATGAAACATTTGAAGATTTGGAAAATGCATTCAAGGCACATGTAGATTACTATATGGACAAGATGATTCTTGCATGCGAACAGGTTGAAAAAGCTCATATGGATTTACTTCCAACACCTTTCCTTTCAGCAGTAATTAATGACTGTATGGATAAAGGAATGGATGTAACAAGAGGTGGTGCGCATTACAACCTTTCAGGAATTCAGATGATTCAGGTTGCTAACTTAGCTGACAGTTTGGCAGCAGTAAAACAGTTAGTATTTGATGAAAAGAAAGTATCAAAAGAAAGATTACTTAAAGCGCTTGAAACTAACTTTGAAGAAGATGAAATTTTAAGAACGATGTTACTCAACAAAGTTCCTAAATACGGAAACGATGTTGAGTGGGTAGATGAATTAGGTGCTAAATGGGCAGGATACTTTAGAGAAAGATTAAAAAATTACAAAAACTACCGTGGTGGTTTATATCACACAGGTATGTATACAGTTTCAGCTCATGTACCAATGGGAGAAAATGTAGGTGCATCACCTGATGGAAGATATGCAGGAACACCTTTAGCAGATGGAGGAATGTCACCTGTATACGGACGTGATACAAACGGACCTACAGCAGTATTGAAATCAGTTTCAAGATTAGATAAGAGCTGGACAACAAATGGTGGATTATTAAATATGAAATTCCTTCCTGAATTCTTTAAGACAGAGAATGGAATAGACAAATTTGCAAAAATGCTTCGTACATTTGTTGATTTGGAAATACCACATATTCAGTTTAACGTAGTTAGAAAAGAAGACTTACAGGCAGCTCAGAAAAATCCTGAAGCATACAGAGGATTAACAGTTCGTGTAGCAGGTTATACAGCATATTTTGTAGAATTAGCTGATGAACTTCAGAATGAAATAATTGCAAGAACAAGTTACAATGATATTTAAAATAGATGTTTAAAAATAAACAATAAAAAGGTAAAATATAAATATCAGGAAAACGTAAAGCAGACAGGTTAGACTGCCTGTTAGAATATAATTTGATATCCTAAAAATGCATCATGTATTCTTAGGACAAATGAAAAAAGGTGGAATCTATGAAAGGATATGTATTTGATTTTAAAAGATTCTCGACACACGATGGAAAAGGAATTCGAACAACCATATTTTTAAAAGGATGTACTTTAAAATGCGTATGGTGTCAGAATCCTGAGGGAATTTCAATAAAGCAAAGACCATTGTATTTCCCTAATAAATGTATTCATTGCAACACATGTGTACACACAGCAAAGAATGGTGGTGTATACGAACATGACGGAAATATTAAATTGGATATTTCTAAAGATGAAAATTGGGAAGAAATCATAGATGCATGCCCGGCAGTTGCATTAACAATGGACTCGAGAGAGATGACAGTTGAAGAGGTAATTGAGGAAGCAAGTAAAGATGAACCTTTTTTCAAATACGGAGGTGGAGTTACGCTGTCAGGCGGAGAACCATTATTCCAACATGAATTTGCAATAGGAATACTTAAAGGGTTGAAGGAAAAGAAAATTGCAACATCAATTGAGACAGCGTTAAATGTAAAGTCGGAAGTTGTAAGAGAAGCAATAAAGTATTTAGACCATGTATTTGCAGATTGCAAAATTATAGATGAAGAGCAACATAAAAAATATACAGGAGTAAGCAATGAATTGATTAAGAAAAATCTTGAAATTCTGCTTACCTCCGATTTGAAAGATGAAGTAGTTATCAGAACTCCATTAATTCCGGGAATTACCACTAATGAAGAAAATATTTCCAGAATAGCAAAGTTTATTAGTGGTATTTATCCGGATGTGCATTATGAATTACTGAATTATAATCCATTAGCGGAAGCAAAATATGATATGGTTGACATGAAGTTTTGCTATGAAGATAATCCACCAATGTATAAAGACAGCGAAATGAGAGCATTTGGAAAGATAGCAACTGATAATGGAATCAAAAATCTGATTCTGGAGATTTAAATTATAAATATAAATTTAATGATTTGGAAAAAAACAAAAAAAGTATTTGTGAATTTAAATAAGGCAACTATGATATTTGCGAAAGCAAATACCCTAAATTATACAATCCAATATTCTAGGAGGAAATTAAGATGAAATTTATTATTGACGATGCAGACATTGAAAAAGTAAGAGAGATTTGGGATTTATATCCATGTGATGGTGTAACAACAAACCCATCAATTTTAGCTAAGAGTGGAAGAAATCCATACGAAGTATTAACTGAACTTAGAGAAATCGTTGGAAAAGACGGTGAACTTCATGTTCAGGTTGTTTCTAAGGATGCTGAAGGCATGGTTAAAGAAGCAGCAGTAATTAGAGAAAGACTTGGAGAAAATACATTTGTTAAGATTCCTACAACTCCACAGGGACTTAAGGCAATGAAGATTTTAAGTGCACAGGGTGTAAATATTACAGCAACAGCTATTTACACACCAATGCAGGGATTTTTAGCTGCAAAGGCAGGAGCAAAATACGCTGCACCTTATGTAAACAGAATTGATAACATGGGATATGATGGAATTAAGACAGCTATGGATATCCATGACATTTTTGAAAACAATGGTTTAAACACAGAAGTATTAGCAGCAAGCTTTAAGAATTCACAGCAGGTTCTTGAACTTACAAAATACGGAATCGGTGCTGCAACAGTTGGAACAGCAGTTATTGAAGGATTAATTAAGAATGCAGCAATTACATCAGCAATTGACGCGTTCGTAGATGACTTTGCCGGATTAGTTGGCGAAGGAAAAACAATGATGGATTGCTAGAATTTCATAATAATATACATCACTATTAGGAGGCATATATGCGAAAGCATATGTGCCTTCGCTTTTTTATTCCTAAAAACTTAATTGACTTAATAACAAAAATAATAAAAACTAGAAATAAAAATATAAAATTTAACCCCAAATTTAAAGTTACGGGAACCATTTGGGTGTTTCAAGTGTCTAATATATAGAGACGTCTCAAAAAAAGAAAAACAGCAAATGATTACGAATATGGATAAGTCAAATGCAGATAAAGATTCGTATTCAAGAAAACTTACAGATTCTGAACGTGAAAGAATGGATAAGTTGAGAGAGCAGTATGAGAATGAAGGAAGATTTCCAGAAGGCAAAGTTGCTGTAGTAGATAAGGAAGAAGATGCTAAAGAAGGACAGATAACATTTGTAACAACAACAAGAACTTATGTAATACCTGAAAAAGAAATGACTGATGAACAGATTTTACAAATAATTGATTATGGATACAAAGAAGATTATAGCTTAAGACAGGAACGCAGGGAAACAGAAGAGAATTATGATGGAGTTGTTTCAGATGAACAGGTAGCTGAAAATGAAGAAAAAATTAAAAGTAGTAATGGAATGTCCAAAGAAGCAGCAAAAGAATTGGCAGCTAAGTATATAAAAAATATATACGATATTGATGTAAGCGAATATGATGTGGATGTAAATGCAAATTACGATTCAAGTTATGAAGTACATTTTCAAAAAGACAACAGTATCATAGTAAATATAGATGCAGTAAATAAACAATTAGAATACATTCATATTGATGAATATGAAGTCGAAAATAATAACGAAAAGGCGGATGAAAACTTATTTACAAATTATGCAGATACAGTTAAAGAAATAATCATAAATAAAGCAAACCTTGCAGAGACGGATTCAAAATATCATTATGAATACACTTTGACTGAAGACGGAAAAGTTCAGGCAGGTATAATGAGTTATTATTTTGAAAAGAGCAATGGAAAAGTGGTACAGATAAGAGTAAATTGCAAGGAACAAAAAATAATTGATGTTGCAATATATACTGAAAAACAAATTGTGACAAAATAAAAACGTATTGACGCATAGATTTTAAACTTATACAATGAGTATATAACTAGTATATATTCAATAAAGACACGTAGAGGCTAGTTTTATATGGGGGATTAGATATATCTAACACAATTCTTAACAAAAATCCTAATAAAACTATAAAAGATTTATATGATATTTTTAAGTAACTAAATAATTTTATTAATTCCAACTATAAATAAGAT
>ERZ827117.725-NODE-725-length-33925-cov-5.626926_pt1 | contig 33925 bp, 26 predicted proteins | sample MGYA00519920_ERZ827117 | MGnify/ENA primary metagenome ERZ827117 (study PRJEB31778, sample SAMEA3449260) | human gut metagenome | biome: human gut; feature: human-associated habitat; material: faeces | place: United Kingdom | collected 2010/2012 ...
TTCGGGTCACACCGTTCTCTGCGACAAAATAGTTACTTGTCACTATTAAGCCTTGTTTTCTCTCCATTTCCGTTAGTTTCCTCAGTTTTTCTTCCAAGTTTGTCATACTTATACTTTATTGTATTTTTGCTTCCATCACTTACTGCTGCCCTTTGAAATGAGTCTGTGTATGAATAGCTTATTACATTTCCCTGTCCACTTTTTTCTCTTATTACATTTCCAAATGAATCGTATGTATAAGTTACACTATTCCCTAATCCATCAGTTTCCTTTATAAGATTTCCTCTGGTATTATATTCATAATTTGTTACTGAATCTATTGCATTTCTGTAAGTTATGACTTTACCTTTGGAATTATACTTATATGATTCTGATGTATTATCAGGATATACAATATTAGTAACATTTCCATAAATATCATATGAATATGTTGTTGTTCCATAACTATCTGTTTTTTCAACTAATTGTCCAAAAGCATTATATTCATATGTTGTTGTATCCTGTTCTACATCTTCTATTATGTAAAAATCCTCATTATACTTTATTGTGTGAACATTTCCACTCTCACTTTTACAACTGTTTTCTCTTTTTTCATCGTCATATGTAAATGTATATTCTCCGGAATCAGCAACCTTTTGTTTTATAACTCTTCCTATGCTGTCATATTCATTTTTTACATATTCGTTTCCTTCATAATCAGTCATTAATGTTAAGTTGTTATTCTCATTGTATTCATATGCGCAACTGTCACCATCTGCATTCGTTACCTTCACAAGATTTCCTGATTTGTATTCGTATTTAACTTCTATTCCATTTATAGATGCATTAACAATATAATTTCCTTCCCAACTGTATTTTAAAATTCCCGCATTACTTTTTATCTGAGTCAATTTATTGTTATCATAACTGAAATTAGTAACCCATCCATCTTCTTCGGTAATTTTTATTAATTTTCCTTCTTTGTCAAACTGATATTCTTTTCCTTTTTCTTTATAAAAATATATATCTTCATTTTTTATAAGTTCCTTCTGATTATCTGTCTGGCATGTATACTCACCTGTTCCATCATCCTTAAATACAATTTGTCCGCCTGTAGGTATATAAATAATTACGCAGTTATCTTCATATACTGCCCTGTAATCATATTCGTTACTCCAGCCATTTCCAAAACCTGTATTTGTATTAAAATTTCCTGAGTTATAATATCTTTTTACCGGAATGCTATACTTTGCAACACTCTCTAAATCAGTGTATGTGTAATTAAACTCTCCTGTAAGCAAATCTACAGGATCTCCATCATTTGCATTAACACCATTTGTTTTATCAACATATCCTTTTAATTGAATTGGATTTAGTTTCACATGCACTTCATATGGTATTGATGCATTACTTCCCGGCAAAGTTTTCATAATCATGCTTATAAGTTCGTAATATGCTTCATCTCCATTTTTGTCCTTAAACTGTATCTGAGTTGTATATTTTATTGTAATTTTTTCACCCGGTGCTAACTCATCTACCTTCTTATAGGTATTTTTTGCACAATCGACAAACACTCTCCCATCATTTGAATACTGCTTTTCGCTGTCAAAATATAACTGCATTCCGTTAATTGTTTTGTTAGATGTATTTGTATATGTATATGTTATTGTGTACAAATCTCCTGTATATGTATATTTATTTACATACACATCAAGCTTTAATGAGCTTCCTGCTATTACCCACAAACTTTCCCTACAGGCATAATCATATCTAAATTGATATGGTTCTACTTCTCCTTTATCATCTTTCATTTCACCTTCAACTGTTACACTTATTTTGTATTCTCCGTCTTTGTCCCCTCGTACATACCAGTTTACAGCTTTGTTTTCTCCACTTTCAATTTTTCCAATCTCTTTCTTTTCGCTATTATCTTCACCTGCAGCCATTGCTGCTAATGAAAGTCCTTCCGGTAAATTAATTTTTGCATTGCAATTATCTACATATTCACATTTAGAATTATTAACAACCAGTACCTGAACATCAAACATATCCTTCAACCACTTAGTCGTTCCATCTACAACTAAATAATATACTGTACCATTTCCGTCTGCCTTTATTGGTTCTATATAAAAATTGTCTTCTCTTGATGAAGCAGCTTCACCTCCACCTTTATTTTCATTTTTAACAATATCTCCTTTTTCATTTACATAGAAATTAACAGGAAAAGTCATTTTGTTAAATACCAATTTAGTTGAATATTTAAATATTTTTTTGTTTTCATCACTGTCTGTATCAATTCCTGCTTCTACTATTTCACTATACGACATTTCTTTATAGCTTACATCTGCCTGTATTGTGTCTTTAGAACTTAAATACAGATTTATTTTCTTTGATGTTTCACCCATATTAAGGCTTGTCGCCCTGCTATAATATCCGTTTGCATAAGCAACAATTGAATAACTCTCATTTCCTTTTAAATAGTAATTATACTTTCCATTATTAGCTGTTTTTCCTGAACTGATTATTTCGTTTTTACTATTTACAATATAAACCTCAGCATTACCTATAGGTGCTTCTGTATTTGTATCCGTAACAGTTAATCCTAACTGATACATTCCCTCTGCCGTTCCATCCGCTGTTATTTTTAATTTTTTTGTATTAGTCTGTCCTTTTGTATCGGTTACTGTCAACAATACTATGTAATCACCTGACTGAAGATATTCATGCTTTACTGTTTTCCCCGTTTTTTGTGTTCCATCTCCAAAATCCCATGAATATTTTACAATTCCCCTATCATCCATAGACTTATCGGCACTAAATGTATACTTTTGTGCTATATGAATCTTTTTATGTTCAAATGTAATTACTGCAGTAGGTGCTTCATCTTTATAATTAACAGAAAATTCTATCTGCTCTACGTTTTCTTCTCCCACTTCAAAATTTACTGTTTTTGGGTTATCCTGCTCATATTTGTCTGGAACTGTTTTCTGTTTTAATTTATATTTTCCTGCAACAAGATTGTCTATAACGATTTTTCCGTTTTCGTCACTTGCTTCTGTAGTTCCTAAATATTTATTACTATCATCATCTTTATATAGGGCAAGTTCCATTCCCTGTATGTTTTCTCCCTTTTCGTCTTTACATACTACTTCCTTTTTATATACTTTTGTTGCTATTCCTATTTCATTATTTATAGCTACCAACTTAGAATCAGCAACTAAGTTACTTGTGTTTTCCAGTTTTATTCCCTCATCGGAAACAAGCTTATATGCCAGACTTTCGCCCAATACATTTGTAAATTCAGCTACTTTTCTAAATTCATTTTCATTTTTTTCATCTGTTGTTATGTTTAACGCACTTTGTTTATCCATGTGATAAAGTAATTCTTTATCAATAGTTATATATTTATCCTTAATTAAATGTATATTTCCATTTATCTGAACATTTTCCTTTAATTCCAATGTACCATTTTGTAAGATGGCATTTCCCATATTTATTTTACCATTTTTATCATTTGCAACATTTCCACTAATTTCGACATCATCCATAACAACATTTCCATCATTATAGATTGCCCCACCTCTATTGGATGTATTATTTTTTATTTCACATTGCTCAATATTTACGTTAGAATTTCCCTGTACATAAATTCCTCCGCCTCTGTTTGCCTTATTGTTTTCTATTATATTTTTATTTGTTTCTATTTTTCCAAATTCAGTATTATATGTTCCGGGCTTTAAGAAACTGACATTGTTTCCGGCAATATATACATTTCCATTATTTACCGAGTTATTATTTACATTTAATCCTGCTATAATTGTTTTTCCTTTACCCGTAATAGTAATCGCACCACTTACGTTTTTACTTACATTTTTGACTTCCGTGTTATAAATTGAACAGTTACCTGAATTATTTAAATAAATAGCATTTCCATTCCAATTTGCATAATTTCCATCAAACAGACAGTCTTTCATATAGACTATGCCTCCACCAACTAAACCACAGGCAACAGCTCCACCGTACCATTTACAGCCATTGTTTATGAAAGTTGTTCCTTCTATGTATGCCGTTCCTGATGCATACAGTCCTCCTCCATAATAACTTCCCCAGTTGTTTCTTACTACTCCGCCTTTTACATGTGATGATCCCTCAATGCTTATAGCACCTCCATATCCTCCCCATGTTATGTTGCTATTTTCTGAAATTTCGGATGCATTATCCATGTTTAGCTTTGCCGAATTAAGAATTATTGTCGAGCTGTTTGAACTAAAATTTTTAATTGTTGCATTATTGAGGTTTATTTCCCCTCTTGCATAAAAAGGTGTTTTACCATATTCAGCTTTTATATCTGTTCCGTCAATATCTATATTTTTTAAGTTTAACACTCCACCTTTTTTTATATCTATAAATCTAGATGTTTCCTTAACATTTATTGTTACATGTTCTTGTCCTTCAATTGTTAATTTTTGATTTTCATTTATCTGTATAAATTCATTTGCTTCAATGTCCTGTAATATAGTTACTACACCGTCACCATCATTTGTACTTAAAGCCTCATTTACAGCTTCTTTTAAAGTATCAAAATACTTATCATTGCACCTGATTACTCCTGTATCTGCGAATGCCTCTTTACTTATTCCTCCCGCAACAATTGTCATTACCAGCATTATTGCAATTAATTTTTGTGTTATTTTTTTCATGTCCTTCTCCTTTTGTTTGATTTTAATGAATAAAATTTATCATATCGGTTAATCGAATAAAAAAAGCACCACTTTGTAAAAAGTGATGCTAAACCATACATTATTATTCAAATTTCCCCTAATACATTCAGTTTTTCTCACCCATTACATTTTGTTTTGAAACGATTTTATCTTATTTGTCGCAAAATGTAAAGTGAAAGTTTTCGACCTTTTTCGACCGTGCACAAATTTCACCTATTCCTTTTAATAACCACCACTCCCCCTGCAATCATTACTAACCCAACTGTTGCCAATATGACTGCTATAGCTCTGTCCTGACCTGTTTGTGGAAGTTTGTTGTCATATTTAGCTGTTGTTGTTTGATCATTTTCTTTGCTTTGCTTTTCAGATGTATTTCCTTTGTTTTTTCTTTTACGCTCATCTTTTTTACTTTCCTGTTCTTTGCTTTCTATGTTTTTTGATATGCTTTTAGGTTCCACATCTATGCTTTGTTGTAATTCATTATTGTCATTTATATATGGAATTGCAATTATCTGCGGAACAAATTCATACATTTTATCCTGTTCCACACAAGCATCAATAAGCATTAAATACATACCATCTTTTGCTTTTTCATATTTCATTTTTCCCTGTTCATTTGTTGTTCCTACATAATCTGCCGATATTCCATCTAAACTAATATAACCTGAAATCGTATTTGCAATTTTGCTCAGGTCGTAATTATTTTTTATGTCATTTACTTCAATCGGATATTTTGCAAATGCCCCTGAAAGAATATATTCATCATTTTCGTTTTTTTCTGCAATTTTATAAATTCTAACTTCTCTATCTGCAAATATGACATTTTCATTTTTAAGAGCAATGTTTATTTCATACTGATTGTTTTCAGTCTGAGCTGCTTTTATTTTATTATTTGATATAATTCCAACCTGTATAACAGCCATAAATATCATTAATGCCATTACAATTTTCTTATATGCTTTAGATTTTAAATTTTTATACGCACAAATTATTGTGTTTTTTATTGCTTTCTCTCTCATATTCATACACCCTCTTTCCTTTATTTACGCACACTGCAAATGTTATTACAAATAATGTCATTATAATCAACACCAAAGCCAGTGCTATTATTACTACTTTCCACGGATTTACTTTTTGTTCATTGTCTGATTTTTCTGCTTTATCTTCGTCTATTCGTATCCCTTTTACCAATAGTCTGTGTGTATTAACAGCATATGGCGTACATGTAACCAGAGTCACATAATCTTTATCTTTTTCAATACTTAATTTTGAAATGTCTTCAGGTTTTACTACTGAAATTTCTTTCACCTGATAAAATAATTTTTTATTTAATACTGTAATTTGAAATTTGTCACCAATTTCCATTTTATCCAAATCAGTAAATAATTTTGCATTTGGCAGCCCTCTGTGAGCTACAAGTACGGCGTGTGTACTTTCTCCTCCTACAGGTAAAGATGAACTTTCCAAATGCCCTACATATTTACTTAGCACTTCATCTGTAGTCCCATGCTTTATTGGAATTTTCACCTTAATCTTTGGTATGGAAATATAACCCATGCTTCCTGAATCGTCTACATTTAAAATGTCGGCATATTTATTTTCTTCTTGGTTTTTATATTCCACATTATCTTTTGTCAGATTTTCATTATATAAATTAGCCTCATTTAATATACTTTCTGACTTTTTATTCTCCATTTTTTTCATTAGTTCATCATATTGTTCAGTCGCTTTTGTTGCGTCCATTTGGTTTACATAACTACTAACTACCGGATATAGTAACACGGAGAAACCCATCAAAAAAATTATAACCAATATTATTGTTGTCGTTTTTCTTTTCATAACTATCTCCCTATTGCCATTTTCAGTTTATTTTGAAGTCAAAAGTTAAAGGCTTTAATCTTTATATGCAAGATTAGCTTTATAGTTAAACTTATAGAGGATTCGAACCGATACAAACTTATAATCTTTATATGAAAGATTACCTTTAACCTTTGCCCCAATATTTATCTTTGGTTTATTTTCATTCTCTTATAGCTAAAAATTTTTCATAAGATAAAGAAACTTATTCTAAAAAACAGTTTATCATCTTTCTTTTACAGTTTTTCTTCTAATTACATAAACACCTGTCGCAGCGCCTAACATAATTATTAATCCGCCTGCTACAAATAATGCTGTTCCCATTCCACCTGCTGTTGGAAGTGTTGCTCCTTTTTTATTTTCAACTGTAACTTTTTTGTATCCATTTTCTTTTTCTACATCAGTTGTAATTTCTGTTTTATCTGCTGTAATTGTGTAAATCCCGCTGGCAGCATTTACTACAATTTCGATTGGCTCTAATAATTTTTTGTAACCTGTTGGAGCCATAGTTTCTACCAAATAATATTTTCCGGCTTTTAATCCTTCAAATGAAGCAATTCCGCTTTCATTTGTCGTCACTTCTTTTATTGCATTACCTGTGCATTCTTTATTGTCATATAATTTAAATTTTGCATTTTTTAGTTTTACTGCATTATTATCTTTATCAATCTTTTCGATGGCTACGCCAAATGTATAAACAATTTCTTTGTCATCATCATCTCCAAATCCCGGGGTGTCCGGTGTTGGTCTGTCAGAATCTTCAGAATTATATGTTGTTCCATCAAATGGAGAATTTTTGTAAACGTACTCTACAATATTTTCATTTCCAACTGCTGTTCCGACTTTAGCTTTTTCATTTAATGTTGCTTTGTATTCTACTGTCACAGTTGTATACGTTTTAATTTTTCCGTAGTTTAAATCTACATAAAATTTCTGACCCTCTTCTTTTATTGTGTACTGATTACCACTTGTTAAAGTTTTTGAATTTTCTCCATTTTCACCTTTAACTACAATAGAACTTAAATCTAAAGTAAGTCCTTCTGAGAGTTCATCGCCTAAATATAATGTAGTATCTGTTGCACCTTTCGGATAAACAGGAACTGCTGCACTTAATTTATATGTGATAACATCCCCTACACTTGCTGTCTGTCTGTTTCCATCAGTCGCAGTGCCATTTATAATATTTTTTTCTACAGTAGGCTTACTTACCTTCATTTTTACCGAATACTGTTCATATATTTTATATTCATCATTTTCAACAAATGGCTCAACCTCTGCTGTAACAGTCTGATAAATGTATGCCCCGTTTGTGTTTCCACTTCCTACAATAATGTACTGTCCCATTGCTACAGCTTCAAATTCAGCTTTTTCTTCATTTGAAATGTTTGTAGATACATATTCAGGGTTAACATTATTTGTTCTTACATAAAAAGCAAATTTTCCTAACACTTCTTTTAATTTTGTTTCATTTAATTTAACGTAATCATCTACTGTCATTGTTTTGTATTCTGTATTTGCAGCCGTAAACTGTTCAAATGTCGCCGTAAAATTTCGGTTTATTGTATTTGTATCTTTGTCATAAATGGTTTCAACTACTTTATATGCATTTAACACATCATTTTCATTTCCTGTTAAAACATTTATCTTTGCTGTTTCTCCTCCATTTACAACATTCGCTTTTGTACCGTCTGTCTTTGTTGTTGTGGCAAATACAGCTACATTTAATGCAACCATAATAGAAAATGCCATTACAACGGCTAAAAGTTTTGATACTTTTTTCATTTAATGCTCCTTTTTTATTTATTTGTAATCACATTTGTTTTTTATAAATTCAAATGTGGTACATGCTTTTTGCTTTAGAAAGTTTTCATATATTCTATTCTTACTTTCCATCATTCTATTAAAAAATTTCATTTTATTTTCTGCAAACAACCAACTAAAACACTTACGGCACACAACATAATTATTAGGCCGATTTTTACAAACGGTTCACTTCCTGCGCCTCCTGCATCCGGCAATTCATATATTTTTGTGTTTGTTATTGTATAAGTTGTGCTTGCATTTTTTGTTGCAGTAGCCTGATTTGTTTTTGATGTAAATTCTGAAGCAAATCCCGCAACACTAATTTCTTTTACACTATAGGTAAACTGATTTCCTATTGTATCTCTTGTAAGCAGCCCTTCTACGGATTCTTTCCATCCGTTTTCTTTTTTAACTGTAACTGTGTTAAAATATTCTGTTTTTTCTTCTGTGGAATCTTTATATTTGATTGTTCGATAGATTTCTACTTCTATGGAATCCGGAATCTGCTCCGTTCCTTTCCATTTTTTATATATATTTAAATCTATTAAGGGTCTGTCAATTTTACTTCCAAGAGGTGTCGTGCTAAATGATGCCCACACCTGATTTGTTCTTGGAACTCCTCCGTTATCCGGATACCTCATAAAATTTCCCAATGTAAAACTGAAAGCGTTAGACGTTGACTGTGGCATAATTGTAACTGAATTTTGAAGCCAATTATCAGGCACTCCAAATGTGCTGTCATAAATATCTCCACTCCACGGATTTGTTCCGCCGTTATAACCATACTGTGTTCCAAATCTGTTTCCGCTGTCTTTATACATTCCTACAATATTACTGCTCCATGGAATGGTATTTGAAAATTTTCCTGAATAAACATATGCTTTTACATTCTGCGGATTTTGTGGCACTACATATTCCGGTCCATAGTATGCTGCCGGATTTTCCCCTTCCTGAACATCCGCCGGGTTAAGAGAATTTATTGTGTAATAATCAGCAACCGGACTGTCAACTGTTCCTATGTCATTTAGAACAATTTTGTTTCCAAATGTTCCATCTGTGTTTAAATAATAAAACTCCAAATCAACATGAAATTCTTTTACATTCTGCCATACCCAGCCACTATATAGCGATTTACTTATTTGAATTGTCGGATAATATGAATATGGTCCATAGTTATTTTTACCCCAATTCCATCCTTCTCCCACATTTCCTATATCTGTTGCATTTTTTGAAGTTCTGTTTTTAAATGGTGTAACTTTTATATTTGCGTAAGCTCCTACCGGCTTTCCATCGTATGTTCCAACTTCAAAATATTTGACTTTAAAATTCATTGTAGTTGTTTCTAAATCCAAATCTTTATTTTTCCATCCCGCATTCATATCTGTCTTGTAATTGTTTGCATCAGGATTAGAACCTTTACATTGAATCGCTATCCCATTGTATTTATTACTAAATGAAGCGTATATTCCTTTTATCGCTCCATTCCATGTCCCATTCCATACATCGCCTTTCATACTTTCGCGACTTACGTCCTGATAAGCTCTGACTCCTTCTCCTGCCTCAACAATTTTTGCATTTCCATCAATATCTTTGACCTGAAGTCGATTGTACGGAAATACTTTGTCAGTTGATACTATCGTAGCGTCCGGCACAGGAATATCATTTGCCGCAAAATTTACTATAGACTCGGTTTTCTGACTGTTATTCACATCTGCATTTAGCATAACTGCTTCGCCTGCAAATGTCGTAGCACATATTAAACACATGCTTACTACTGCTATTATTTTTTTACTTTTTTGGATTATTTTTTTCATGATCATATCTCTCCCACTTTTATATTTGGCAATTGTATTTTCAATTAGATTTTGTCTTGTTTTTCTCTGCTTGTTATCATATGAAGCATTATTGCCAAATATTCCAAATTTAATTCCATAAAGTGGGATTTTTGCGAATGGGGATTATGAGATGGAATGCCTAGCACGGAACAATCCGTAGGCATCAAAGTCGTGGGGGCTTTTGAATCCGACATCTTATTTTATAATATTTACATCTTTACATCTCACAACAACTCTTGCCTGTCCATTAAATGTACATGTAAACAAGGTCAAATCATATTCCGTACTTATTACTTTTTCGACCTGTGTGGGCAATAAATTTTCCACACTTTCTACTTTATAGGAAAACGTGGAGTCGTTTGTGGATTTATATATAATTTCATCGCCTTTTCGCAAATATTTTATTTTTCCAAAATGCGTTGAATAATTGTGTGCAGCTAAAACAAATCCTGCGTTGCCCACACTTCCACTATATACGCACGGAGTTTTCTTTAACTGTTCGTATGACCATTTTTCATTTATTGGGAGTTTGATTTTTAGAGACGGAATAATTAATATTCCTACATATTTTTCACCTGAAAATTCTATGAATTTATCAGATTCAGAGTAACTATCTGTCAGATTAGATTTATTATCGCAATATCCAGATTTATTATTTTTGTTTTCCATATAGTTGATTATTTTTTCAGAAGATATACCTGCATTTCGATTTTCCATAGTATTTTTAATTGTCAGGGTGCCTGCTGTTCCAAGCAAAATGCACCCTATGACAATTGTAATTTTTGCTATAAATGTTTTTGGCTTTTTTAAATTTTTTCCTTTTTTTAATCTCATTTTATTTTTGCCTGCAACTTTTTTAACATTTTTCAATTTATTTCTTCAAATATTCTTCGATTCCTTTACATATCAGACCTGCCATTCTTTTTTGATAATCGTCTGACGACAAATTATTTGCATCGTCCCAATTGCTTAAGAATCCGCATTCCACTATTATTGTAGGGCATTTTGTATGTAACAGCATATAATAACTGGTGTTTTCCTTGATTTCTTTTTTATTGTTTATATTTATATTATCGTTTAATATTGCCTGCATTATTTTCGCCAGTTCCGTACCACCTGCAGAATTTCGATAATAAAATACCTGCGCTCCTTTTACATTTTCCGAAGTAAAACTATTTTGATGAACGCTTACAACTATTGTTTTTTCATTTTCCAAATACTCTTTATTTATTATTTCACAGCGTTTTTCCATATCGGCCCTTTTTTTATTTCCATCCGATTCCTGATAAAGTCCGGTATCACTTTCCCTTGTAAGCACAACCTTTGCTCCTGTGTTTTTTAAAATTTCTTCTATGTACAGGCTTATGGATAGGTTAATATTTTTTTCAAGTGCATCATTTATACCTATTTTCCCGGGGTCAATTCCTCCATGCCCCGGGTCAATAACTATTGTGTAACCACTAAATGGTTTATGCTCTTGTTTCTTAGTTTCTTTATTATCGCTTTCCACGATTTTTTCCATATTACAAGCAATCATAGTAATCGACATCAGCAAAAGAAATGCCATAACTGCTTCAATTTTTATATTTCTTTTTAGTATTTCGTACATATTTGTAAAACTCGTTTTCATCCAATTAATTATATTCGTCATTTACTCTTTTCCGAATTATTCAATTCGATATTTGACTTTATACAAATATATGCAGTTAGCGATTAAAATATGATTATTTATTAATCAATTCATCCAAATAATTCTTTTCTATCTTCTGAGATGATTTGTATTGTCTTAAGCCTGCTTCATGCACAGCCATAACATCCTGAAGTAATTCATTTGATGACATACGAACTGCTCCCCTGCTCAACACAATCATTTGCTCAAGTCTGTCTGAGGTTGCAACCGTAACCTGATATTTTTTCCCGATTTCATTAGTTACTTTTTCAATATATGTGTCTGCCGTTTCCGCTTCTTTTGTATAGACAACATTTATATTGTTGTATTTTGAAACCTCTCCTATATTTCCCTTAACTTTGTATGCATCAAATACAAGTATTAACTCGCATTGCTTGTATCCCTGATAATTACTCATAATATCCATAAGTTTAAGTCTTGCCCCATCCAGATTGACCTGTGCAAGTTCATTTAATTCATTCCATGCAAATATTACATTGTAACCATCCACAAGCAAATATTTTTTCTCATTTTTCTTATTTTTGTTTTCCTTATAAACATATTCCTTCTGTGTTCTCTTTCCACTTCCCTGATTATCCGTATAACCAAATCCTGATTCATTTGCCAAACGTCTTTTAACCGGACCAAACTGTTTTTCAAATATCGCCTGCAATTCCTTGTCTTCTGCATAACTTGCACCCATTTGCCACTTTTTGCCTTGTTCAGGCTGATGCACCGGCACAATTTTCTCTGGTTCTTCATAATCATTATCCTTTAAGTTATCAGTTGTTACATGCGCATAATCCTTTACTTTATGCCATTCAACATTAAATCCTGCACCATGAGCACAAAATACTGAACCTGTTGGATTTTCCACATCTCGCTCACTGTCGTAATTAATATCCATAATGACTTCCGACGCATTGTGACAAGGCATATAACCCGCCAATTTGCAATATAGTCTTCCTCGTCCTCTTGTGTAAGTATTTACCGTTGTAATGTAACCACTCATAGTTGATACAGGTGCATACCCTGTAATTTCCGTAACCTCGCCATTTGTCTTCGGTGTTTCAAATTCCCCTTTCATCTGGCTTATATCATTCATCGCCCTACCCACATTTTCCGTAGGTACTTCCAATGTAAATTCATAATATGGCTCAAGTAAAACACTTTCTGCCTGTTTCAGACCATTTCGCACTGCCCTATAAGTTGCCTGTCTGAAATCTCCACCTTCAGTATGTTTTGCATGTGCTCTGCCACCAATAAGTGTTATTTTCATATCGGTAATGTGCGAGCCTGTAAGCACACCCACATGCTGTTTTTCGTACAAATGAGTAAGTATTAATCTTTGCCAGTTTTTGTCCAAATCATCTTCCTTACATGCAGTTTCAAACACCATACCACTACCCGGTTCTCCCGGCTCAAGAAGCAAATGTACTTCCGCATAATGTCTAAGCGGTTCAAAATGTCCTATTCCTTCCACCTTATTTTTAATGGTTTCCTTATACACAATGCTACCCTGTCCAAATGTCACATCTATATCAAATCTTTCCTTTATAAGACTCTGTAAAATTTCAATCTGAACATCTCCCATAAGTCTTGCATGAATTTCTTTCAAATTTTCATTCCACACAATATCAAGCTGCGGGTCTTCCTCTTCTAACTGCTTTAATTTGTTAAATGTATTATGAGCATCGCATCCTTCAGGCAAAATAATCTGGTAAGTCAAAACAGGTTCTAATACAGGAATACTCTCACCTTCCTGATCTCCGATTCCCTGTCCCGGTCTTGTGTTTTCAAGCCCTGTTACTACACACACTTCGCCTGATTTTACGCTGTCTTTTGTTTCAAATTTGCTTCCTGAATAAATTCTAATCTGATTAACCTTTTCATCATTTATTACATCTTTAACTTTAAGTACTCCGCCTGTAATTTTCATATGTGTAAGTCTGTTTCCCTGACTGTCTCTTGATATTTTATATACCCTTGCTCCAAATTCATCAGGATAACTTTTATTCTTAGTCAGATTAGCCATTGCATTTAATAAAAGTTCAATACCCTCAAGCTTTAAGGCTGAACCAAAAAAGCATGGAAATACCTTTCTTTCTGCAATAAGATTAGTTATTTCCTCATTTGATATTTCACCTGTATCCATATAATTTTCAAGGGCATTTTCATCACATGTTGCAACATTTTCAAGGAAATTATCATCTGACTTCTCATAATCAGAAAAATCTACGCAATTTGTATCCAGTCTTGATTTCAAATTCTCCATTATATGATTTTTATCACTACCAGCTAAATCCATTTTATTAACAAATATAAATGTAGGGATGTTGTATCTTTTTAAAAGTTTCCACAAAGTTTCTGTATGCCCCTGAACTCCATCACTTCCGCTGACAACTAAGATTCCATAATCAAGAACCTGTAGTGTTCTTTCCATTTCCGCGGAAAAATCCACATGCCCCGGAGTATCAAGCAAAGTCATGTTTATTTCTTCATTTTTATTTTTCCACTTTAACTGTGCCTGCTTTGAGAATATTGTAATTCCACGCTCACGCTCAAGGGAATATGTATCCAAAAATGCATCTTTATGGTCAACTCTTCCTAATTTTCTTATGTTTCCTGTTGTATATAACAAAGCCTCTGACAATGTAGTTTTTCCTGCATCTACATGTGCCAAAATTCCTAATATCAATTGTTTCATACGCCTGTTCTCCTCTATATATCAAAATAAGTCAAGAACTCTGTTCTTCACATCATTCCGTAACGAAAATAAACAATTATTTATTTTTTGTATATAGCAATCACTCCTTTATCTTCATATATAAGTTTATAATCTTTTAATGGATATTGTTTATTTACTCTTTCATCAATTACTACATATTCTGTGTTAATTGTTTTAACATAATCGATATCATATAATTGTAAATTTTTACTTAAATGCGGAATCAGTAACCCATAAGCCGTCACACTAGCATTTAATGGAACTTTTTCAATTCCTTTATCCATTTTTTCTATTGTTGTACCATTTTCTGCAACCATTGATATATATTCAACGGTATTTGGAATGGTTACGCATACAAACATCATTACTGATATAATTAAACTTATAACAATCTTGTCTACATTATCCTTTTTATAGCAACTACTAATATTAAGAATTATAATAAACATTATAAACGCAATTGTTCCATAATTATAATGAGCCCTGATACTATAAAAATATATATATGCACTAGCAACATTAATAAATAAAAATGGCAACAACAAAATGTATCTACTATATTTCTTTCCTCCATTAAATAATAATAACCCAATTGGCATAATCATATATATAATATATTGGATTTTTTCCTTACCGCCAACTTCAAATTGTGTTATTACATATCCTGGATTACTCAATATTGTTTCTATAATTTGACTAATTCCACCATTCTTATCGTACATCAAATTTTCAAACAATGTATTGTTTATATCTTTTGATGTTCCCATACTAAAATAGTTTATCATTGTCATGGCAAAAGCAAACCATATGCATGATATAATAGCAAAAACAAAACCTGTTTTAACTTTATTTTTTGAAACAATATAATATATTCCTAATATAAATATATAAATAACAACATCCTCTTTTATCATTAATGTTAATATAAGAAATATAACTTCACTTTTTCTTCGGTTAGTTTCTACTGCCCATATAAGCATTAATAATAAGAATGTCAAAAAACTATTTTCATGTATACCATATAATGTACCTCCTATAACTGCCGGATACAAAGCATAAATAACAACTATTGCAAACATATTATAATTCCCTATATCATAATGTTTACATAATAAATAAATAGGAATTATAGGTAATGCAATCATTATTCCTTGAGCAATTAGAAGTGTCTCTGGATGTGGAAATATATAATAAATTGGATATAACAAATAAAATATCAAAGAAAAATGTCTACCTAAATGTGACATAAGATATTGTTTTTCTATAGTAGTTTCCATTGTACCCTTTTGTCTCATATACTCAAACATTTGAGCAAAAATTCCAAAATCATATGTTCCTATAGCATATGCCTTATATCTTGCTATACCTACCCCACATACAGTCATAATTATAAACAATCCAATTAATATTAGACATAATTTTATATTTGCAATTTTTATCTTTTTTAATTCTTCTTTTATTTCTTCCTTCATATACCAATAAGCGCTTATCACTAAGATTGACAATACACAGAGCAAAAAAATGTTTTTGCTCTGTGTATTTTTCGTTATATATAAATTTATTAGTAATACTTTTATTGCAAACATAAAAATCACAAAAAAAGAAACCAATTTACCATTTTTAATATTTTTGAAAGTTACAGCACCAATTATTCCTATACAAACAATAAGTTTAATTACAATTACCAAAATATTAGGTTTAGCTATTTCACTTATACTCATTCCACTAAGCAATGAACTTAACATATACCCTCCAAACAAACTAACTGTTACTTTTTCAATATCTATCTCCGACTTCATATATGTTTCTCCTCTATATATCAAAATAAGTCAAGAACTCTGTTCTTCACATCATTCCTGACTTGATTTTTCGTTATTATTTACTGTTTAGTATATCTGTTAATTTTGCAAATTCTTCAAGAGTAAATGCCTCTCCTCTTACGCTTTCTGATTTGCTCATTGAAACAAGTGCCTCTGTAACCTGTTCCCTTGTAAAATTTAATTCCGGTGAATTTTTCAATCCGTTAGCCAATGTTTTACGTCTTTGGTTAAATGAAGCACGTATAATCTTAAACATTAATTTCTCATTGCTTACTTTTACCTGAGTATCTTTGTGTCTTGTAAGTTTTATAACTGCAGAATCTACATTCGGCTTTGGCATAAAACATGATGCCGGAACCTTTAGCACTATATCTGCTGTTGCATAATACTGAACGGCTAATGATAAAGCTCCATAGTCCTTTGAACCGGGACCTGTTTTCATTCTGTCCGCGACTTCCTTTTGAACCATAATTGTAATGCTGTCAATTGGCACTCCACTTTCAAATAATCCCATTATGATAGGAGTTGTTATATAATAAGGCAAATTTGCAACAACCTTAATTGGCTTTCCTTCATTTCTTTCTTCTGCCAATTTCTTAATATCCACTTTTAAGACGTCTTCATTAATTACTTCTACGTTATTATATTCGCTTAAAGTATCCTGAAGTATCGGAATAAGTGACTTATCAATTTCCACTGCAACTACTTCTCTTGCATTTTCGCACAAATACTGTGTCATTGTTCCTATTCCGGGACCAATTTCTAATACAAAATCTTCTTTTGTAATATTTGCAGCACTTACAATATTTTCTAATATATTAGAATCAATTAAAAAATTTTGTCCGAATCTCTTTTGAAATGCAAATCCATATTTATTTATTACTTCTAATGTTGCTTTCGGGCTTCCTAAATATGCCATTATTTTTCCTCATTTTCTATATTAATCTGTCTACATCATCTAATCCGATGCCATATATTTTCTTTGCATTATTGCTTGTAATCTCTACAACTTCGTCAGGAGTTATTCCCTTTATTTCAGAAATTGCACTAACAATATACGGAATATTCAATGATGAATTTCTCTTTCCTCTGTTCGGTTCAGGTGATAAATATGGGCAGTCTGTTTCTAATACTAAATTTTCCATTGGAGCATATTCAACTACTTCACGTAATTTTCTCGCATTCTTAAATGTTATTACGCCTCCGATTCCTAAATAGAATCCCATATCAATGTATTCACGTGCCATTTCTTTTTCATATGAAAAGCAATGAACGATTCCTCCGATTTCTTCTGCCTTTGAAGCCTTCATAACATCTAAAGTATCTTTAGCTGCCTCTCTGCTATGAACAATTATTGGAAGTTCTGCTTCTCTTGCAAGTTCCATCTGCTTTTCAAACCAGACAATCTGTTCATCTCTGTTATCATTCCAATGATAATCAAGTCCTATTTCTCCCACTGCAACAATCTTAGGCTTATAAATTGCGTGTTTCAACCAGTCAAAATCCTCATCTGTAAGACTTGCAACTTCGTCAGGATGAACTCCAAGCGCCCCATATACATTAGGGAATCTTCTTGTAAGACCAACTGTTGTTTTGCATGATGCAATGCTTGCTCCCACATTTACAATATATTCAATTCCTCTGTTTTGCATAGAATCTAAGAGCTTCTCTCTATCTTTATCAAATGCTTCGTCATCATAATGTGCGTGTGTATCAATTATCATGATTCTTCCTCCACTCGTTGATTATCTTCAATTTATAATCTTAATTTTGCAATCATCTTTTGCAGTGTCACTCTAAAAAATCTGTAGGCATCAAAGTCAGGTGCTTTTGACCCCAACATCATATTATAAAATCCATTTTTTCCCGTAACATATCCTCACTCATTATACTCGAATAAAGAGTTGCTTGCAACACTTCGAATGCGTTTCAATGCACGAAAAAACAAGACCTTTGACATATTTTTACCAAATTTCAAACCAAACTGTCCGTTGATTTTTTTAATTTAATAATTTCCGTCAAAGGTCCCTTTTAATTTACTTTATTATTCATCATCGCCAGGTCTTTGTGTCCACCAGCAGGCTACTCCTGCTGCAACACATACAACAGCTAAAATAATAGCTACTATATTCATTGCCATAACACACACCTCCTATTACAAAAGATTTTATCTATGTAATAGTCAGCACTCTCTTTTTGCCATCCTGGTTGTGTATATAAACTATATTGTAATTCTTCCGTTTATTAAAAGTATATAAACCTGAAACACTCTTTACACTAACTCCTCCCGGAAATAAATTGTGTGAAAATATTGCTCCATAAATAAACGGTTGCTGATGTCTGTTTCTTGATTTTGCTTCTTTTGAAGTTCCATCTACAGTTCTTTTAATCTGTATTTGTGCATTTTTTTCAGAACACAGACATTCACTTTTAACTCTTTTTGCTTCCTGCTTAATACTTTCTGTATGAGCATAATCATTCTGATTTGCAAATACTGTGACAGCATAAGAAGAATAGCCTGAGCTAAAAATAATTGACAATAAAATGGCAATTGCAAATATTCTGTTTTTAATCCATTTATTTACTGTCATAACCTGCTCCCTTAAATACATCTTAAATAAACTTTCCAACAAATATTATTTTGTCGTTAAATACAATCTGACAAACAACTTGAATAATTTTCTTTTATTCAACCATTAAACATATTCTATTATATTTTAACAGATTTCACTTCCTGCAGGCATATCTTTGTCTAATGTCATTACTGAAAGGTTTCCATCATCATCTGCTGCTGCAAGAATCATTCCCTGTGATTCTACGCCACAAAGCTTGCAAGGTTTTAAATTTGTAATAACTGCAACCTTCTTACCAACCATTTCTTCCGGTTTGTAATATTTTGCAATACCTGATACAATCTGTCGTACTTCATTTCCAATACGAATCTGTGAAACTAAAAGTTTCTTTGCCTTTGGAACCGGCTCGCATTTTAATACTTCACCAACACGAATCTGTACTTTATCAAAATCATCAATTGTGATTTCTTCTTTTGGTTCAACTTCCGGATATTTTTCTTCCGGTGCTGCTTCTGCTTTCTGTTTTGCCTGAATTTCTTCTACCTTTGGCATTACATCTTTAATGTCTAATCTTGCAAATAAGATTTCCGGTTTTTCTGTAACCTTATTTCCTGATGGATATTTTCCAAATTCAGTCATATCATCAAATGCTCTTGCCTGTGTGTTTAACTGTTCAAGAATCTTCTTTGATGTTTCAGGCATGAATGGCTCTAAAAGACTTGCTCCTATTGTAATACTTTCAATTAAATTGTAAAGAACTGTTTCAAGTCTTGCCTTCTTTTCTTCATCCTTTGCTAATGCCCAAGGCATTGTTTCATCAATGTATTTATTGCATCTCTTAAACATTGTGAAGATTTCAGTAATTGCATCCGCAACCCTTAAATCGTCCATTTTATTAGATGCCTTAACCTGAGTTTCAAGAACAACTTTCTTTAAGTCTTCATCAACTTCTTCTGCAACACCTGCGTTATTTACAACACCGCCAAAGTATTTATTTGACATTGAAATTGTTCTGTTTACAAGATTTCCAAGTGTGTTTGCAAGGTCAGAATTCATTCTTTCAACCATTAATTCCCAAGTAATTGTTCCATCGTTTTCAAATGGCATTTCATGAAGAACGAAGTATCTTACTGCATCTACTCCAAATAAGCTTGCAAGGTCATCAGCATAAATGATGTTTCCTTTTGACTTGCTCATTTTTTCTCCACCCTGAAGTAACCATGGATGTCCAAATATCTGCTTTGGAAGTGGAACGTCTAATGCCATTAACATAATTGGCCAGTAAATTGTATGGAATCTTAAGATATCTTTTCCAATTAAGTGAAGGTCTGCAGGCCAATACTTCTTATATAATTCACCGTGATTTCCATCTACATCGTATCCAAGTCCTGTAATATAGTTTGATAACGCATCAATCCATACATAAATAACATGCTTTGGATCAAAGTCTACAGGAACACCCCATTTAAATGATGTTCTTGATACGCATAAATCCTGAAGACCCGGAAGAAGGAAATTGTTCATCATTTCATTTTTTCTTGATTCCGGCTGAATAAATTCAGGATGAGTATTTATATGTTCAATCAATCTGTCCGCATATTTGCTCATTCTAAAGAAATATGCTTCTTCCTTTGCAGGTGTACATTCTCTTCCACAGTCAGGACATTTGCCATCTACTAACTGTGATGTTGTAAAGAATGATTCACATGGTGTACAATACATTCCTTCGTATTCACCTTTGTAAATATCACCCTGATCATATAATTTTTTGAAAATCTTCTGAACCTGTTTTTCGTGGTCTTCATCTGTTGTTCTGATAAATTTATCATAAGATGTTCCTACCAAATCCCAAATTCGTCTGATTTCTCCTGATACTTCATCTACAAATTCCTTTGGTGTTACACCTTTTTCTGCTGCCTTTAATTCAACCTTCTGTCCATGTTCATCTGTTCCTGTCTGGAATCTTACATCATAACCCTGCTGTCTCTTATAACGTACAATGCTGTCTGCAAGGATTGCTTCGTATGTGTTTCCAATATGTGGCTTACCTGATGTGTAAGCAATGGCTGTTGTCAAATAATATGGTTTCTTTTCCATTTCAAATAAACTCCTTTTTTATTTATTCTAAAAACTCCCGAATATAGTTTCATAGGAATTGACAAAATCAACGAAAGTACAATTACGTTGCCTGTCGCCCGTAGTGGTACTAAATTAAAATAAGCACTCTCTTCTTTATGCAAAGACGAGAGTGCTTTAACTTCGTGGTACCACTTTACTTTATTCAGATATTAGTATCATTAATTACTGTATTCAAATACTATTCTTAATCCACTAACAAAACTATATCCAAATCTCATTTCACTTTAACGGGTGTATCCGTCACAGGTTTACTTTATGCTCGCCCATGCCGCTCCAAGTCCATCTTCCATAGTTCAACCTGTTGTCTGCTTTCACCTAATCAGACTCTCTGTAAACTGTATTCCCATGTACTCTTCTCTTCATTGCGTTTAATTATGCTAATTACTATGAGTGTATTATTTTTATGATTATTTGTCAATATTGAAAGCTGAATTGTCTATAGTGCACGTATATCATATTATGAAACATTTGCATTTTACATTGTGCAAAATATTTTGTGGTGAATGAGAATTTTTTGTATTTCTACTCATCACTATCCTCTTCCATCTCATCCATTTCTTCTATTTCTTTAATTGCATCATTAATTGTATAAATAACCGACATTGCTGTTTCCTTTTTCTTATGCTCCAATAGCACATTAATTATCATATCTCTATTGCTCTCATTTGCAATATATTTCAAACAATTTACTACTGCACCTCTGTTTGTATATTTTTTCGAGTTTATCATTGATAACAGTTTGCCAAAATATTCTTTGCGACCTAAGTTATATAAAACAGTACATATATTTATTTTTGTAAATTGTACTTTTTCATGTTTCAATCTGTCTTCTAGATATTCTAGTAATTCATCTTCTTTATTAATCTTATCCGCTATATCTCCTAATGACAATATTGCATATCCTCTTACGTAACCACTCGTATCCTTTTTTGCTATTTTTTTTAGCAGATTGTAAGTTGTAACAGATTCGCTTATACATAATGAGTCGCAGGCATCCGCTCTTACCAGCCACTCCTTATCATTAGTTAGGCGTAACAATATTTCTTCTCCTTTTTCGTCACTTGATTCAACTAGAATTACTGCAACAAGATCTCTAATCATAACTTCTTTATCATAAGATAATTCATTTAATATTTTGTAATCATTTTCATCTAGTTCTTCCTCATATGATTTTTCTTCTATCTGTCTCAATATTTTTTCTTTTTCTCTAAATTTCATTTTTCTCCTCCTGTAAATGTGTATAAAAACATATAATACTATTTTCAAATTCATATAAAACTGTAAATTGTTTCTTTCTAAATTTAATATACTTATAGCATTTTACATTTCCTTAAGCCATATTATTTATGTTTACTTTTTCCTTTGTTTTTGCTTTTGTTTTTACTTTTTTTCTTCCCTCTGGTTTTTTGCTTATTTATTTCTTGATATGCTTTCAAATGACTTCTTATCTTCTGTTTTTCCTTCTTAGTAGTTGTTGGATCTTTTAATCTTCCAAGAAGTTCTTCATTTGGAATACCAATTAAATCCGTCTCTTTCACGTTCTCGTTTCCTTTTGTTCTAACCGGATTTATATCCACCAAACTTTTCTTTGGTACTATTTCTGTTTTCACCTTTACTCTTACTTTTGTTTCAGAAATATTTCTTACCTTATATGCTTCATATGCCTTACCGCCCAAATATATTATACTTCCAGCCGTTATCGCCCCTGCTATTGTTAACGTTATCCATCCGGTTGGATTCCACACATTAGCAACTCCATAACCATAAAGCGGTACTGCTATTGCATTATGTCCGCTCGGGTCTACATAATTAATAGGATTTCCTCCACAATACGCGTACAAATTCCATGTTTCATAACTATCTATTTCTCCCCTGTAACTGTCCTGCGTAATAAATGTAGCTGTATCAGGGTTATAATATCTTGAATTAAAATAATAAAGTCCTGTTAATTCATCATATACTCCTGATGTGTAGCATATTTCATTATAGAAATTTAAATTTCCGACCTTTGTTGTTTTTCCATAATCTCCATATTTGTAACTTGCTATCGCTTGTCCGCTTTCATCTATTATATTGGATACACTTGTACGTATATCTTTGTTGTAAAAGTATGAATGCTCACCCTCATTTTCATAACGTATTGTCGCAATAATATTATTCTGAGGTCCTATAATATTATGACTTGTAACATTTCCACTTTCATCCGTTGTATATAATACAACCTCTCCCTGATAAAAATAATTAGTTACTGTTCCATTATCATTTTTTTCAATTCTTTTTCCGTCATAATTATATGCATTTTCCTGTGTATACCTTATTTCTCCATTTGTATTTCCATTTCTACATATAACCTTTGTCAACTGATTGTTTACATCATATTCTTTCTGTACTGTCTCAGTTACTGTCGATGTTTCACCTATCTAAAAAAATCCTTAAGCATTAACCTTTCCGATAAGTGAGATTCTATATGACACACCTGGTTATGCTTAAGGATTATGTTTTAATGTTATTCACAATACAATCTTTAGTATTTAATTTTCAATTATTTTACTTAATCATAAATATTTATATATTCTGTACTTGCCCATCCCCATGTTCCTGTTTTTGTTCTTTGCAAATAATACCATCTACCACTTGGACATTCCCTATTAGATTTAGTTAAATTAACTTTTACTTTTTCCTTATTATACATTCTTTCAAGTATTGTGTTGCTTGCTCCCGGTCCTGTTCTCAATGCTATTCCGTTTCCCACAACTACTCCACCAATATAACTTGCAGTTGAATATTGAATATCAATCATATTTATTTCTTGCTGCATATCAATTTGAATAGTAGCTTCAACTATTTCATCATTTATGCCAGTCTCATCAACGCAATTTGCCATAACATTATTTGTCATCATAACTGCAGCTCCACACCATATGCATAATGCCCATTTAATCATTTTTTTCTTCATTTTCTTACCTCTCCTTTTTCTTATATAATTGAAATTAATAATTTCAATTTATCTCTACACTTACCCTTTTCAAACCAATTTCCTTATACTGCTTTTCTCTTATTTTGCTCTTTGTCTTATATTGTTTTTCAGTATATATTGCAACATCAATTATTTTCTTTTCTTTACAATTGAATCTGATTTGCACCACTTCACCATTGCTCTTTTCAAAATAATAGCTCATTATGCCTGCCTGAACTTTTTTATTTTCAGTTAAAGTATATTCGTAATGATATTTCGAATCTACATCTGCAATTTTTGCTTCCTCAACAATATTTTTCTTAACTGATTTTGCGCATTCTTTAAATAAATTTTCATCCACTTTTTGATCAGTATTTTCGTTTTCATATGTATCATTATGGATGTATTCTAACTTTTTATTTTTCGCATCTATGTTAACTATTATGCTATTGTTCTTTTGAAAATGTATCTCATAACCGGAATCCTCATTTACATTTGCTTCCACATCATATTTGCTTGTATCAATATCGTAAATGTTTTTCGCATATTCAGCTGCCAATTCTATTACTTCTTCTTTAGTCATTTCATTTCTGTTAATTATTTTTTTATCATTTTCAGCTAACTGTTCATTAGATACATTTTCATCATAATTTTCCTGTGTTCCTCTATGCTCTTGTCTTAAACTGTAATCCTCCTTATATCCATAATCAATTATTTGTAAAATCTGTTCGTCTGTCATTTCTTCTTTAGGTATTACATAAGTTCTTGTTGTTGTTACAAATGTAATCTGTACTTCTATTGCATCGCCTTCATTATCTACTACAGAAAGTTTACCTTCAGGAAATCTTCCTTCTTTTTCATATTGTTCTCTCAACACATCCATTCTTTCCCACTCAGAATCTGTAAGTTTTCTAGAATAAGAATCTTTTTCTGCATTTGATTTGTCCATATCAACAACTAATTGCTTTTTTTCTTTTTTTGACATATCATTCATTCGTTTTGAAATTACATTAATTGTCGCTCCTACTGCAATTGACATTATAAGCACTAATATTGCTGCAATAACAAATGTCAATCTGATTTTTAGTTTATGTTTTCCCTCAACCTGGTTTTCTGGTAATTCATCCAAAATTTTCTGTACTTTTTCTTCATAAGTTTTCGGCACCTCTATTCTTTCATTTTTAGCCATCTCAAATATTTTCTTATCAACTTTATTCATCTCTACCTCTTTGCACTTTCACCTCAGTAAAATCCTCTAAATACTTCTAAATAAAAATTTATCTTTATACTATAAAAGTAATCTAAGTTTTTCCCTTGCTCTACTCAATCTGGATTTTACTGTCCCTCCTGACACTTCTAAAATTTGCGATATTTCTTTTATCGTAAATCTTTCATAATAATACAAAATAACTACTTCTCTAAATTCAGCCGGAAGACTCATTACTAATTGTTTAAGCTCGAAATCAGTCATATAATACTCATTTTCAAATGCACTCTCTGTATCTGTTAAAATTTCTCTATTTCTTTTTGATAGCATTCTTTTAGCTTCATTTGACAAAATAGACATAATCCACTGCTTAAACTTTCTTCTATTTTTTAATTTATTCAGATTTTCGTATGCTTTCCTTATAGTTTCTGAAACAACATCCTCTGCATCTGTTTCATTTCTTACTATGCTTAAAGCAAACCTATACATCTGCCCTTCATATTTTTTTATCGATCCGGCAAAATCATCTTTTGTCATTTTGTTACCTCTGTTTTTTCTTTTTTGAGACGTCTCTATATATTAGACACTTGAATCACCGAAATGGTTCCCGTAAATTTTTAGTTTTTTTTCACACTCTCCGCTACCTTAACCAATTCTTCTTTGGTAACTCCGATTCCATCTAATCCTATAAAATAATCATCCTCTTTCCATAACAACTTATTTGTATTTCCAATTTCCTCATACTCTTTTTCAACATACATAGCTTTCTTTCCATTGATGTCCAAATATTCTACTTTTGCGTTTTCCGTATCTATTGAATATGTTGTAGTATCAATATTCTGCCCAAGTGTAATACTATTGTCATTTCCGTCTGCATATTCTATGTATCTTGATAGCGTGTTACACGATAACGTTAATGCACTAAATCCTTCCGGCAAATATGTTACATTGTATTCTTCCGTCCATTCAATATCAAACTTGTCCTTATTTAACCATGAGTTATTTTCTTTATTAGCATCATTAGACTGAATCTGTGTAGCTATTTTTGACTCCTTAACAAGAAATCCTAAAGTTGCGCTTCTCATAGCCGGTACCGATACAACAGATACATTAAATACAATCATAACTGCTGCAACAACTACCGCTGCCTTGTAAAACAGGGGAATTCCGTTCCTTTTTTCTTTACTTTTATTGAATTGCACATTTTGATTATCAGTAAACAAATCATCAATAAACTTTGTATAATTTTCAGGAAGCGGCTCCCCACTCTGTTTATTTAACTGATTTGCTTCCTCAATGATTTTTTCACCTTTTTCTTCAACATACGTTGAAGATGCTTTTTTTAATAATTGTTCAAACTCTCTTTCATTTTTCATCTTCATTACTCTATCTCCATCTCTTTTTTAATAATCTTGAAAAGACGCTTTTTTGCTCTTCCCACATATACATGAACCTGTTCCTGCTTTATATGAAACATCTCACTTATTTCTTTTTCACTCATATTCCACAAGTACTTATACACAATCAACTCCGCATCCCTTTGTGACAATTTATCCATATATTTTTTCAAATTGTCCTGCAATTCTTTTCTTGCATAAATTATTTCCGGATATTTGCTTTCATCGTCATCAGGTATTTTTTCGATTTCATTATCTTCAAATCCCAAGTTTACATGTGCATTTTCGCGTTTTTGCTTTCTTGTATAATCAATTGAAATATTTCTGATTATACTGATGAGATAAAACGCAATCTGAGGTTCCTCAAGTTTTCGTATCTCTTCATAATTATTAAACACTTTTATAAATGCTTCGCTTACCATATCATCGGCTATGTGATAATCTCCCACTATCTCATGGGCCCTAGCCCTCATAATACGGTAATACTTTTCATACCAACCGGTTATCTCCCTTTTCTTTTTTTCATTGTTAATCTTCAATTGCGCAATTCCTTTTTCACTAGTAAAATTTCTCCCCTATATTATAAACGATATTTGAACACAAAACCGAACACATTTTAATGAAAAATTTTATAAATTTCACTAAAATATGTTCGGTTCTCATTTTTCTTTATTTATTACATCTAATCAACTTAGACCATTCTCCAAAGTTCTTTTTCCCATCAATTATCTTATAAGCCCTAACTTTTAAGTAATAAGTTTTATTGGCATTCACTTTTCTTATGACACCTTTATTTTTCTTTACATTAACTGTTTTCTTACTTTTCGTTAATTTTTTATTTTCTCCAACTTTTATCACATAGCCATCCGCATTTTTAACTTTTTTCCATGTAATATTTAATTTTTTATTTTTTAACGTAGCTTTAACATTTCTAGTTTTATTAATCTTTACACTTATAGGTTTAGTCAATTTTATCATTACAGATGAATCTGAAAATTCTGCCGTAAAATAACTTTCTCCCTTTGGTAAAGTCTTAACATATTCTTCTTTTAATGTTATCTTCATAACATCCGATATAGTTGATACTGTATAATTAGATTCATCAACTTTTATTCCTTTGTATGTCAATTGATTAAATAAATCTGCATAAAATGTGTGTGAAAATGTATTTGATTCCAATAATGCTTCGGCATTTCCACTTCCGTTCCATTTTGAAAAAGAAAAGCTTGCATCCTTAAAGTCAATTTTATGTGTCACAACATAAAGTCTAATAGGAATAATCGCCTTAGCAAATACAGCTTTAAATGAGTACATTCCATCCTGCAAACTTTTTAGATAACTTTCATTTAAACTAATAACAACATTTCCATTCTGTTCTGCTACAGAAAAATGACTATTTGAAACTGTATTCTTATTACATTCCAAATATTCAAATTCATTATATTTAGCAACATCCGAACCTTTTGTCAAATAATCGTTGCCTATTGTTACAGTTGCATTTCCATTTCCGTTCCATGTTCCAAACATTAAATATCCATCTTGATATGTAACCTTTGTAGTATCTCCATATACATTAATACACATCATTGTTAAAACAGATACCATTAATAATATTAAAGCCTTACCTCTTACCTTCTTTGACATAATTATTGTCTCCTCTCTCTATTATTATTTCACATTATTAATTCCAATTATTATAAGTATTTATTCTACTTCTGATTATTATTTATACTATTACACCACCTCCAGCTACTCTTCCTGTAAAATCCGCCAATACACATTTCATATCAACCTTATTTACTTCTTATTATTTGTCATTGTCACATCGTCTATGCAGCATATATGCTACACCAATTTACTGTTATTTTTTTTGTTATCTTATTTATAGTTGGAATTAATAAAATTATTTAGTTACTCAAAAATATCATATAAATCTTTTATAGTTTTACTAGGATTTTTGTTAAGAATTGTGTTAGATATGTCTAATCCCCCATATAAAACTAGCCTCTAAGCATCTTTATTGTATATACACTAGTTATATAATCATTATATTGCTTTACAAAGTATGTGTCAATTTTTTTTCATTTTATTACGTGTCAATTTGTTTTTATTGTTATTAACCAACACCAATCTATCATTACTTTGAAAAAACAATTATATTTATTTGTTTTTTCAAAGTAAAATTTCTCCCCTATATTATAAACGATATTAGGGCACAAAACCGAACACATTTTAATGAAAAATTTTATAAATTTCACTAAAATATGCTCGGTTTGCATTTTTCTTTACATATGTTTTTACTTATTCATGGTTATACAATACTTTTCTAATTCCGCACTGCTTAAACTTACATTATTTTTAATCACATTTTGAGTTGAATATTTAGCTATTTTTTCATCTTCCGGAAAATTTCTTATATAATCTTTTCCTTCTGACTTAAAAATACATTCATAATCATTTACCGGATCATATGCATTTTCAACCAAATTGCTGTCCATTAAAAATAATATATACTTGTCACCAACATTAGGATATTCTGAATCTGTTGTTTTCTTTTCTATTAATGTATTTTTTCTTTCTTCTACACTTAATTCTTTAAACTTTTCATCTCCTACATTTTCAACTAACTGTTCTACTGTCATATATCCTCCATACAGCAAAACCGTTATTTTATCATTCGCATTTACGCTTCCTTTAAACTTTTCATTGACTTTTAGTTCCATAACAGTATATGGCTCTCCATATAATACTGTAAAAAACGTATTTTCAACTTCTCCTTCAACGATATACTCAGAATTATTATATAATCCGTCTATCTCTTTACATGATTTTGCAAATGACATTGATGATTTAACAGAAGCCGCCTCTTCCTTCTGTTTTTCCGTAAATTTCATTTTTTTTATGTTTACAGTCTTATCAACTACATTTGTTTTATTCTCATTTGTAACCTCAGTTACTTCTTTTTTAGTATTTCGATATGTCAACTCATTTGTATTATTTTGACATCCACTTAGCATCAAAACTATTGATATTATTAAACACATATAAATTAATTTACTATTCATTTTTCTTATGACACCTTTATTTTTCTTTACATATATTTTTGCTTATTCATGGTTATGCAATACTTTTATTTAATCATCATATTAATTTCATTAACCATTTCTTCAAGCCCATTGTTGTTCTGTTCTTTTGTTAGTTCTTTTATATAATTCTGTGGATTAATTGTTTTTCCATTATATGATACTTCACATATTTTGAAATTTCTCAAATCCATGCCAAGCATATATTTCTCATAATCCAATTCTTCTTTATCGCTATAGTAGTTTTTCTTTTCCAACTTATCATAAAATTCATCATGTACAAATTCGATGTTTTTTACTGTTGATGAAAGTTCTATCTTTTGCAACTCACTACAATTAATATTCCACACTTTTGTTCCCACTTCATACATTCCATAAAGAAATGCTGATGACTCTACTGTTTCACATCCCTGCTCAACTTTAACTTCTTTTCGTCTTGATGGAATTCTTATAAGCTTCTTTCCATCTTTTGAATAAATTACACCATTTATTGATTTGTAATTAGGGTCATTTTCCATTACTTCGAAATTGTTTGTCGGAATTGAAGTTATTACATCTATATTTAATGGAGTATTAAATTTTACTGTTTCGATTTTTCTATTATGCTCAATTCTTGTTAACGCTCTATCTGTATAATATTTTGCAACATCACTTCCTAAGCATTCAAAGTTTCCCGGCATAGTAACTTCAGTAAGATTTACACATCCCCTTACTATATTTGCCGCAATCTTTTCTACACTTGCCGGAATTACTATTTTTTCTATTCCGGTTGCTGCAAATGCATATTTCCCTATTTCTTTAACCGTACTTGGAATATTTATTTCTTTTAAATTTTCGCTTCCGCTGAATGCCGCTTGTGGAATCTGTTCAATTCCTTCTTCAATATTTACTTTGCTTAAACTATCAATTTCTGAAAAATTAGGAATTTTTCCCTGTCCCTTTATATTCATTACTCCATTTTTTAATGTAATCTTTCCGCCTTTAATTGGCATGTTTATGTATTTTGTTTTTGTAAAATTAATTGCATCTTCTTCTAACTCTACAACTGATTTAAATTTAACATTTTTAACTTCAGATTCATTAAATGCATGGCATCCGATTTTATTTAATGTCTTTGGAAATTCTATTTTTTTGATTCCTTTAACAAATCTAAATGCATCATCACAGACAGATTTTACACCTTCTTTGATAATTACTTTCTTTATCTTTCCACTATATTTTCCGGCATCAAATGTCATACTTTCCGGCATTTTTCCCTTACCATATATAGTGAGAACACCTTTTTTAAGTTTCCATTTAACTTTATTCTTTTTATTATTTTGCTTAATATTTTTTGTAGCAGTAGTTCGTTTTGCAGCATATACATTTGTTGATGCATTATAGGTACTAAAACATGATAGCATCATAGCTGCCACTAACATTATTGTGATAAATTTCGATATTCTTTTGCTCATAGAATTACCTCCCACAAGATTGTAATTTCATAATTAACAACTTTTTACTGATTTGACTTAATAGCGTTGTTTAATTCATCAGTCAAATCAAGCACACCATTATTTCTTGTTTTACCAAAAATCTGTTTAATAAACGTTTGTGGTTTTACCGTTCTTCCTTTATAAGTTATTTCCTGCAAATTAAAATCTCTCATACTTAAAGTTTCTATTGTTTCCAGATAATCTCCCATTTTGTTACACTGCTTTTTTTCTGTCCTATCATAATAATTATCTGTTTCAAGACAAATCTGCTTAACTGAATTTGCAAGTTCTATTTTTGTCAAATTACTACATCTTAAAAACCACTCATCGCCATCGCTTTCATACAATCCATAAAGAAACGCTGATGATGCTACATATTCACATCCATCTTCAACTTTTAGTTCTGTTCTCTTTGATGGCACTCTTACTAAATTTCTTCCGTCTTTTGAATATATTACTCCATTTATCACTTTATAATTCGGGTCATTTTTTGCCACAACAAAATTATTTGTGTCAATACCTGATATAACATCTACATTCAAGGGTGAATTAAATTTTACGACATCCACATTTGTATCTCTCTTATCAATTACATTTCTCATTGGAGTTGATTCTTCACCATCCTTGGCTATAAACTCAAATTCACCCGGCATTGTTACTTTTGTTAATTTACTGCATTCGCTAAATATATTTGGTCCGATTCTTTTTACACCAGATGGTATATTAATTTCCTTCAATCCTGTTTTTGAAAATGCATTTGCATTTATTTCTTCAACTGTATTTGAAATCTTTAATTTTTTCAAATTAGCACTTCCGGAAAATGCCCACATTGGCAAGGTTGTTATTCCTTTTCCGATATTTATTTCTTTTACATATGCATTACCCACTCTAACAGGTATTTCACCTTTACCGGTTATGTTCATCACACCATTTTTTAATGATATTTTTCCACCTTTAATAGGTATGTTTATGTATTTTGCATGATAAAGTTCTAATCCGTTTTCTTTAATTTTAACTTTTGACTTTAATTCAACCTTTTTTAGTTTATTATACTCAAATGCATTTTCCCCTATTTCTTTTAATGACTTTGGAAATTGCACTTCTTTTATGCTTTTTATAAAATAAAATGCATTATCACAAACAGACTCTACTCCCTCTTTAATAATAACCTTCTTTATTTTTCCCTTATACTTTTCATAATCAAAGGTCATATTATTTGGCATTTTTCCCTTCCCATATATTGTAAGTACACCTTTTTTAAGTTTCCACTTTACATTCTGCTTCGTATTTTTTGTAGCAGTAGCATGTTTCGCTGCGTATACGTTTGTTGTTATTCCGCACTCGCTCCAACAGGATAACACCATAACTGCCACCAACATGATTGTGATAAATTTATATATTCTTTTACTCATAGAACTACCTCCTGCTAATGCATTTATTTTAAAATATCTGCAGCGGGTCTTGTTATAATAGCAACCCTATTTGCTGCATCTAATTTGTCTTTTTCCTTTATTATTGAAAAGAATTGTATATATCCATTATTGTATTTTATCCCCTCCATTTCTGCATTCTGAGGATTCCCATGTATAGCAAATTCTTGGCTATACTCTATTTTTTTACTTCCTGTTGGATTTGGCATATTTGATTCACCTGCACTAAGTAAATATCTTTTAATATATAAATCCTTTCCCGCATTCAAATTTCCACTACTTATAAACAATTCATTATCCATTCCCATCGTCATGCATTGATATCCATCTATGTATTTTCCTATAACAACTGACTTAACAGCGCCAGTTAATTCATCCATAGAAATAGCATCCGCTCTTTCGTTCATCATTTTATTTATCTTATTAAAATTATATACTGAAAAAAATCTTTTATAAACCTTTCCTTTCGTTCCCTCCGCAACAGTATTTATTTTAAAACACATTGCTGACTTATTATAACTAAGGCATGCCATTAATCTATTTACTGTTCCTGAACCGCCTAATATTTTTCCGTTCATCGATGCATTTCTAAAATTTTTCAGATATTTTACTTCATGTATAGTTACCCCATTAGCATCAAGTAATAATCGTGCTATTCTTGTTGACCAACCATTCTCTGTTTCTTTACAGTTACTTCCAACCCATACATATTCTATGTCATTTCTCCCTAAATTAGTAACTTCTAAAGTTTCTCCATGCCCATACCCCTCTAATATAATTTGAGATACTAAGTTTGCTTTTTTTGTACTTTCATCAATACAATATTTTGATAGTATTGTATTTCCACCTACCCTTTGTGTTGCATAAATCCATAACCTATTAATTGTAGAATATGCAAAATTCTGAATTGCAGTATTTGAATATTTACTGTTTCCATCAAAAACGTAACTTACATCATTATTTCCAATAATTAATTCACTTGCCATAGTTCTTCCTCCTGTTTCTCACATCACTTATCTTAATGTTTCTACTTTAACAAACGTATTTGTAGTATATAATATTGCATTTTTTAACTATTATTAATTCCAATTATTATAAGTATTTATTTTACTTCTGATTATTTTATTATTTATACTATTACATCACCTCCAACTACTCTGCTTGTAAAATCCAATAATACACATTTAATATCCATCAGATTTACTTCTTATTATTTGTCATTGTCACATCGTCTATGCAGCATATATGCTACA
>ERZ827117.739-NODE-739-length-33177-cov-16.578226_pt1 | contig 33177 bp, 29 predicted proteins | sample MGYA00519920_ERZ827117 | MGnify/ENA primary metagenome ERZ827117 (study PRJEB31778, sample SAMEA3449260) | human gut metagenome | biome: human gut; feature: human-associated habitat; material: faeces | place: United Kingdom | collected 2010/2012 ...
CATCATCGAATAAAGTAAGTCCATCGATCAGCTTGTTGATCCTGTCCTGATTCTGTATAACCCTGCTGTTTTTATCTTCTGCCATAGTTTCCCCTCTTTCTAATTTCATATTATCATGTTGCACTTTCTACTGCAATTAAATTTCTCTGAAAAATGAGTGGTGAATATTCCAAAGACGTGATTATTTATATGTTTAAATCTATAACCGAATGAATACAGAAAAAATTTTAAAAAATTTGCAAAAAAAAATAAAAAAATACCAGATGTTGCGGTTTTTTTGTACATAAGTATATGTAACCAATATTACTATAACACACGAATAACCTAATGACAAGATATTCTTAGATTTTATTCATAAGGAGGAGTTTAAGATGAAAGGTACATAGAGATAACAATCTTTGAAAACTGAATATGGGACAAATAACTAAATGACAAGAGGAGTTTTTATCATGAACAAGGAAATTACCTTAAATACAGTAACTAACAACATTTCTATTAACAAGGAGACTATTATGATTAAGATGAAAGAAGAATGTACCAAAAATGAATTAGTAAGTCAGATTGCAGATTTGCTACTGGCAAACATTGATGAAAATGACCACGTTATTTATTACAATCTTGCAGACCATATGTTGATATATTTAGATGTTTGCTTAGAGCGTTTAACCGGTTTCCATAACACGGCTTCCTATAAGAATGATCTGCATTCCTATTTTGAAGCAATTATAAAATACATGGAAAAACATAACAGTGAAGAAATTGATCTTGCATTTTTCCGGTATATGGCTCTGCAGGATACTCATATAGATTATGCGCCACTGTATCTTTTCATGGCGCATCATTACAGTCGTTCCTTAATCTTTTGTCCCTACTTTTACAGATTACTTGCTACCATGATTTTGATCTATCCCTGGTCAGATAGCAAAGAGGATTTCGATGTTTTGTATGATATCTATTCTGTACTGGCACGTTACTTCAGGAATCCTGATGCTCACATGGATCCTGTCGAAAGAGAGTACATGGAAAATTATGTTCGGAAAAATCTTGAGGACTAGTTTTATATTAGATGCAGTAGAAGAGTAGTATAACATGACCTGACGTCGGTAATGCGACGTCAGGTTATTTCATTCCATTCTTATATTTTCCTTAATTCCTCCCCCCCTTTCCCCTCAATAGCAATCCATTTCCTGCCTGCTAGGGGGCGCACTTTGCATATCATCCATTAGTCCATTCCCCACCAACATAAAAAAGGATATCGGTATTCCCGACACCCCTTTATCATATCTGACGCACGTTTCCCGACACCAGCTTTTGGTATCTCCGACACAGAAAACCTTTCCCTGGCAGCAAACAAATGGATTTATCCTATGTGGCATATCCACCCTTAAAATTAGCGGAAGTGGGTAAATCTTATCAGCATGAAAACATAATGGATATCGTTCAATAGCGAAAGCGGCCGCACATTTTGATTTTAATGTCAAGTGTTTGAGACAAAAAAGACCCCAGTATTATTTCTAATACTGAGATCTTTGGTTTTGTCATCTTAACTTAATGACATTGACCAAATCGGTATCGTTCTTTTTTAGTAAATAAATTAATCATTTGCTTTATATACTTTAAAAACAAGGTTTTTATCCCGTGGGAACTAACATCGCAAACTAAACAAACACAAAATAAATATATTTATGTCTTTCTAATTTTTTGATGTTTTCATCATTTCTACAATATTAAACGGAGGTAATACAACCGATTCTACACCTGGTTGCGCAGTCAGTATAGATACTTCACTTCTAACATAAGGCATTACAATAGCAACTGCGTTTTGCTGAATGATTGCATCATTCGCATCTCCATTATAACTAAAAATTCCCGTTGCCTGGATTTCAAAAGTGTATTCGTCTTTCTTCTCTCCTGTTATTTGCACTGATACTTTCTTTACACTCGGATCTGATATATTAGTACCAATGCTTACCGAAAAAGAAACCTCTAATTCATTTTCGTTTTGCATTCCCAAACGTTTAAAAACAATTTCATCAAATACTAATGTATTTAGTTTTAACACACACTTCATTTTATTCTCCTATGCAATCATTCTGTTTTCATTTTTGAGATTGTATGAGCATCTATGCTTTGCTTCTGTAATAATCATTTTTTCGCAGGTAAGATTCATTAAATCTTTTATAGTAAACTTTGGAACAGGAACATTTTTTTGTATTACAATCGATGTCTTATCACTAAAGGTTTCTATTTGAATTTTTATAATTTGTTTTTCCAAATATGAAATATACTCTTTAATTGTTTCATTTGTAAATTCAAAATATTCATTTTGTTTGGGCAACATATCTTTTGAAATAGCTTTTGAGTTTTCTATATGCGAAATTATTTTCTGCTCTTCAAAATCATATTTTGCTATAATTACTTTTTGATCATTAGCATCTCTAAATACTGATTCCATTGTTACTTCATTTTTAAGCATTTTTAATAAATGTTCGTTATCTGTTGCAATGATTACGCTTTCACCAGTTTCTTCGTCAATATTTAGGCATAAATATTTGTTTTTTTCATAGTCTACACATACAAACAGAATAGGTATATTAAAGGATACCAACACTTTTTCCAAAAATAATTGACCAGTTTCTTTTAATTTAATCCATTCTTTTCCCATATCTCTATCACCTCAAATTCATTTGATGGGTCTACATTATCAAACAAAAATAAATCAATATGCGATGTCTCTTTACTCATATTTATCGGTCCAAACGATTTTTTTATAATCCCCCTTGCTACAGCCTTATTTTTTCTTGGAAACTTTGCTTGCTGATGTATTTCATCAAGATTTGTATAGACAGAACAACTATAATGTGAGATATCTGAGTCATCAGCCGCAATCATTGGGCATATTTTTTTCCGTTCAACCTGTGAAAAAAAATCACTTTTATCAATTGTAGTTTTATCTTTAGTATATTTAACACCTCTAAAAACAGATAATTCCTCATATTCACATTGTAATGCATCTGGGAACTGAACTTTTCCACATGTTAATGCATTTCTTAAAATAGTTGGAAATCTATCATAGTATTCCAACGTCAATTGATTAGTATTCAAAACAATTCACCCTTTGTGTCACAATAATACAGCATTAAAACTACCTAAATTACTCTGTTACAACCTATTCCACATTGAAAAGTTATTCACTGAATTTTTCCCAACAGCTAGATATGCATGACCATAGCATTTATATCATAAAATGTTATGCCTCTGTTACCAAAATAGCGATAGCACAAGTTGCCACTACTCTTTATATTAATTGACGATTCAAGAATAACATATTCAATTTGTAAAATTATGTAAAAGTTTTTTTGATACAGAAAATAAATATTTATCTTCTGTAATCATATTATAGCCTAAGATTTTAAAACAGACAATACATATGTTTGATAAAATCTTGATATATCAGGCTTTCTTTACCATTATATGTCTAATTTTTCCAAAAAGATACCTATATATATTTACAAAAAAGAGATGCCACAATTCGGACATCTCTTTTCCTTTTATAAACTTGGAGGATTGGATTAGTTACCTACTTCCCAAGATCCATTTTCTGCACCACAGGTATAACATACAGAATGGAAATAAATATGTGTCTGCCCATTTTCATCCACCTCTTCATGATCGAATTCATCATGATAATCATGTCCAAATGCAGGAATTACATCACCACCAACTTCAGGCTGGCTATCACAATCACAACCATAGACTGCAGAATATCCATCTGTGGTACAGGTTGCACTCACACCCTGCTTATGTACAACATTGGTATGAACTTCATTTACCTTTTCTGGAGCCTCACCCAGATTCGCTCCACAATCATTACATACTCTGGTGGCAGTACGCCATACTTCATAACATCCACCAGCGATAGGTACCTGATAAGTATCATGGGAACTCTCTACATGGGTGTTTGTATGCTGGCAGGCTACCGGTGCTGCAGTAGGTGTAGGAGTTGCCTTGGGAGCTTCGGTCGCTTTAGGAGCAGGGGTAGCTGTTGCCTTTGGAGCAGTCGTACTCTTCGGCTTTTCTGTTGCAGCGGGCTTTGTCGTAGCTGTTACCGATGCAGTCTGTGTACCAGGCTTTGTAGTGCTCTTAGGTTTTGCAGTCGTTTCCGGTGCGGCAGTAGACTTAGGAGCTGCGGTTGCCTTGTGGTCAGGTGTTGCAGTAGCCTTTGCATCTGTCTTTTCCTCAGTAGTAGTCGTTTCTGCAGTAGCAGTTTCCTCTTTATTTAAAGTACCGAGTACTACCTTTTCATCATTCGCAGTAGGGAGTTCCCCAGTTGCTTCGGTTGCTACTACGGTTTCCTCTGCTGGAGTATCGGTATTTTTCTTTCCACCACAAGCAGTCATGGAAACAATCATAGTAGTAATTAACAGTGCAGTGATCATATGCTTTTTCATCTTTGTTGTAACCCTCTTTCATATTTTATTTTTGCTTAATTTGCGATTTACATTTTCTGTAATTTTCCACATTTGTTATACCTTTTCTATAATATTCTCAATTTCGATGGAAGTCAAACAAATGCTTCTTATTTAGTATATTCGCTTTTGCGAAGATATTCAATATCCAAAATATATTTTACACTTACCTTACCACATTTTATCGGAAGGAGGTGCTGTTATATGATAGATTATAGTCCATTTTGGGCAACCGTTGAACGAACTGGAAACAACTGGTATACCCTTGCTAATAAACTACACGTACCTAACAGCACCTTGCATCGTCTTAAACACAATAAAGATGTATCCACAAAAACCCTAAATGATCTGTGTAGAATCCTAAATTGCAATATATGTGACATCGTGCAATATATTCCCTCTGATGATGACCAGATCTTATAGATGCAAACAAAAAAAAACGAATTTATCACGTTTTGGGAAAAGTAGGGCACTAAAAATTGTGTGCCCCGCTTCTTTTTTTATTCCTCTTCTTCCTTTTCTTTTTTATGATATCTGATATATGTTATTTCTCTTTCTCTACTTATTCCTTCTTCTTCCATTGCTGTTCTTATAAACTGACTTATCAATTCATATCCATTTTCATTTTTTACAATTCTCTTAGTAACTTCATGATATAACTGGATATATTTATCAACTTCATTTTGTAATTTAGGTATTCTTCTTATTACATCATCTATATCATTTTCCATAAATATAAGAGGTGTATGAAAATCTTTTATTTCTGATACTAATAAATTTTGTTGAAAATCTAACATCCAGTATTCATCATCATAGTTTTGTGTTTCTACTAATTCTTCTAATTGCTTATTTGATACTTTACAATACTTTTCAAATGTATCAATAAAAAATTTTTTAACCCATATTTTATATAATGCTTTTATACTTTCTTCTGTTAATATACCATCATATAAACTATAGATTTCTGTATTTTTATATTCAGAAGTTCCTTTTGGAAATAAATACTTAAAGTAGTTTTTAATTGATCTTTCTGTACAAAATTCAAATTCCAATCTCAAAAATAATTTATTTGATACTGGGTCTATTGTAACTCCATGTTTATTTTCAGTTTCTCTTCTCTTTTCATATATTTTTATTTTTGTTTTTTGGGAAACTGATTCTAACCCGGTTATTGTCATACCATCATATTTTTCCTCTGTATTTTTTCCAATAAAAATATTAGAATTAACCTCTTCTTTATCTCCCTGAACGAGAAATACTCCATGCGTATAACTTTTATTCGGAAAAAATTCCTGATAATATTTCAGATAACGAAACAACGTATTAAATTCCGCTGAAAAAGCAAATGTATTATTTACTTCTGCGGAATGAAATACCACTGCATCCTTTTCAATGTATATTCCGTAATCTTCCAGTTTTCTTATTGCCAAACTTACAGCAGATCGAAGTTCCTCTAAGGTATAGTTATTCCAATTTCCTATCCAACTATCAGAAGGTCTTACTCTGATTTCAAGCTGTGTCAGTTCCTTGCCTTTTGTACTTTCTGTTTTTTCATCTTTGGCTGTGTTATTCAGCTTGATTGTAAGTATCTCATACGGCGATAATTGCACTTTTACCATTGTCCACTTTTGTTTTTTTATCAGATCATCATTTGCTCCAGGTGTACCTGTTAGTATATATTTTCTTGTCGAAGATGAACCATAGTTTATTGTAATCCATTCCTCTTTGATATTCTTTTTTAATTTCTTTTTTTCCTTTGCTGCTGTTTGCAATTTGTCCATGTCGATTCTCTCAATTATGCAGTTAAAGCAACATCGATCAAAACCAATCCCCTCTCTTATAAGCACATTATACCGTTCTTCTAAAGTTTCTTTGCGTTCCCTTACCGATTCATATTTAATGTTTACGCCATCCATCGGTACAATATCTGCAAAGCTATCCGGTTTTCCATCAACCTCTTTGATGGGTCTTGCACATTCTTCTCCATAATATACTTGCTTGGGACTTAATAGCTGTTCTAGTGGTATATTATTTTTCAAACAATATAGTATAATTTCCCGCCACAATTCTGTCAGCTGAATTTCTGCTATTATTTTTCCGTTTATTTGAAAGCAGTTATCGAGTATCTGATTCTCTATTTTTCTTACAGATAAATCCCAAAATATCCTTCGATAATCTCTGATTCTACAGCAAAATCTCCGCTTAAATTCATGAGCAAAATTTACATATTCTTCTCTACCAAAGTCATATGTCACATCTTCTATTTCATCCCATTTAGTAACCAGTTCCTTGGTCAATAAATTTGTTGTTGTTAGTTCCTGATTGATTCTTGCATTAGTCTCCGTATGGCTGCGTAATAAACGGTTCATAATATCCATATTATTTTCTAAATCAGTCCGTCGAGGTGAATTATAATCTAAACACTTTATCCAGTTTTCATTTAAGTAAACATATACTTTGGCAGTATACACTAAATAAGCCATTCGCAAACGGTCAACAATATTCTGCACTGATTCCCCCGATTTATATATTTCTTCCGCATAAATCTGACGTATATTTCTTCTCACAGCATCGCTATACTCGTTCATTTGCGCATCAAATTCCTTTCTTTGACTTACGCATCTATTTTGATTTCTTCCCCACAGGCAATGCTCTGCAAGTCTATCCAGCTGTGTTTCCTCATGATCATTACTTTCTTCTATCAGTTCATATTCTAAGCTTTCAATACTCTTTTTACGATAATTGCAAAAAGTGGGATCCTCTACAATACCCTTTAGTGTTGTAAATATCTCCATATATTCGTTGGCATTTCTAACAAATGTACCTTCCAGCATTTTCTCTTGTAATTCGTCTATTATCTCACGTATTTCCTTTTGCATATACTTCCTCCTGTTGTTTTGTATCTTTATATTATAATTATACAAGTTTTATCCCGAATTGTTTATCTTTTCTAATGTTTTAAAAAGTGTAATAAGTATCTATACACCTTTTCGAGATTCCGCCCTTTCTGCAATATGTTGCCACCAATCAGCCAGTTCTTCTGCATATCTACGTTGTATCATTTCGCAAAAATTATCTGCTTCTGCCTTTTCCAATTCCTTTCTTAATTTCGTGATCTCTTTCTGCAGCATCCCTTTGTCTGAGGATAGATAATCGTTTAGCTGTTTCTGCTGATTGTTGCTCTGCTGTTCCCAGTCGGATAGCTGATTCCTGTAACTCTCGACTAAGCTCATTGATTCTTTCTGCTCTTTTCTCAGTCTCTCGTTTTGCTCCTGCAGAGTTGATATCACCTGATCCTGCTGTTCCAACATTTCCATCATTTCTTTGCTGGATGGTGCGGATTCTTTCCTTGTACTTGTCAAGTTTGCTTCTGATGTCTGCATCCTGTTCCTCCTGTTTATGCTGTAACAATTCTCTTCCGAGCGTTTCTACGACCTCTCTTGTGAGATCGTACTCACCTTGTCTTAAATGGTTTTCCATGATTCCTGTCATGCCCGATGACATCATAATCAGCAGATCATCCTGCGCCTGTGTCAATTTTGTCGTAATATCCATCATCATTTCTGCGGTCTGCTCCTGTGCTGTCTGTGTAGTATTGTAATCGTTTTGTAACCGCTGGTAATATGCAATAATACTGGAAAATGCCTTCTCTATAGCCATCCCAGATCTTGCATGAGTGTACCGGGATACATATTGCTTTGGTGGCTTATACCTCTTGACCCTCTGCAAATCTTCCTGCAATGACAGCTTTAATTCCTGCATTTCTTTTGATTCTTCAAATTGTCGTATGCTATGTACGACATTGCCCTGTGTGCCGTTGTATGCTCCTGTACGACATTCTTTTTCAATCTCTGCAATAATCTGATGTACATAAGCTTCTCTGCGTTCCTGGGGCATTTTGCGCAGTTGTGCGACCAGCTTACGATGTACTTCATATGCAGCTTTACTTATGTGCCGACCCGGTATCTTTTTGATGCCCTGTTTCTTATAAGAAAGTGATGATACCTGATATTCTTCTAGTAAATACTGGTTCTCCAAATCTGCAAATAGTTGTCTCCACCGTTGCACATTGCCAGCGTGCGGATCATTAAACGCATCCACAAATACAGGCGGTTCCTTTTTCCACTGTTTCCTACCATTTTTGTCCTTCTTTTGCAATCCAGTCTCCTTGTCTATGACCGGGATTCTGTTACCGTCACTATCTAACTGATAAGTGCGTGGTTGTACTTTTCTTTTCTGCCAGTTACCGTTTTCGTCTACTCCACGGCATGGAGCCATAAAATGTACATGATAGTTTCCGTTATCTTTAGCGTCATGTAGTGCATATTGTACGACCATGCCCTCGGCAGCCAGTGATTCCGCAAATTGTCTTGCCACTTGCTCCATCTGTTCTAAACTTAAATGTTTATCAAAACAACAAATCCATTCCCTGTATAAATCGGCATTACTTCTTTTAGCCATCTGATCTACCTCGTTCCACAACACACTGGGATTACGAAGCCGATCAGGTGCATTCTCGGGTAACACAATAGCAGAGGATAATACCCCTTTCTTTTTGGTGTAATCTGCGCTTCTTTCCTTTGTTTCCACCTTATTACCGCTGATATAAGCCGAAGCATCTACTGGTGACAGTGTATCTACTTTCGATGCTGTGATATATGCACTGGCAGATTGAGCGCTGTTTTCCCCAATGGCTCCGTTCTGTCGTTTTCCTGTTTTACTAATAACCTTTACTTCCATGCGATAAAATCCGTTCATAATAATCCTCCCAAAATATAGACAGTTAAATGCCTAAATACATAAAACACAAAACCGTAATAGCTCAGTTAGAACACCCTAAATACATCGGGTGTCGTGGGTGCCGCTTGCGCTACATATGCATACCTTTTCTTTTTCCTGCTTTTTCCATTTCTCCCGTGATTTCAACCAGTGCTGCTTCTCCATGTTTCTTTCCGTATTTTTCTTCGTATCTCTCTGTGAGCTTATTTTCGATATGAAAAATCATCGAACTAGCAGTATCGCAAATCAGATCCAGTGCATTCTTTAATTCTTTGATTTCCTTGCCTTTGCTCCACCCAGCAATATATCCAAAACTATAATCAGACGTATCAATCCCCAGTGCGGAACAAACCGTATATGCTACCGATTCTGCTTGTACTTCCATGTCGTTCCGGCTAATCTTTTTATCTTTCATTTTTTCCGAATTATGTAACAAGCTATGTGCGATTTCATGGATCATAGTTTTAATTTCTTGTTGCTGTGACAGTCCGGTTTTAATTACGATCTGATTATCAGCAGGCGAATAATATCCTTTTGTAGTACCCTCTATTTCTTTATGGTAAACAGCACAGGGAGCCATATTTTCTAAGATTTCCTGCATTGCATCAAAACCGTCCACCTCACCGATCAACTCCTGCACTGTTGCCATTTCCGGTAAGGGCTCCCCTTCCGTCTGCGAAACATCAAACACCGAAACTGGTCTAAATGCTGGTATCATGATCTGTACCTTTTCTTTTACTACTTCTCCTTGTGCATCTCTGATCGGCTGGTGTGTAACTGGATCGGTGACATCCTGCAGTATTATTTTTTTGTAGGGACAAGGAGCCAGTATCTTGATCGCCTTTTCCCCCTTGGAAACGTGCCTTTTAAATAGCCGTTGCCATGATTCATATCCAGCTACCATCGTTGCTCCGGGACACTGCATTGCGATTAAAAGGATATTGTTATATGAGTAAGAATGAAATTTGCTCATGACTGTGAGATATTGTTTATACTGTTCACTTTCAAAAATTTCTGATACACCCTTTTCTAATTTCTCGACTATCTGTTGTGTCTGTGTTTTCTTCTGCGCAGGCTGTTCTATCTTCTCTTTTATTTCCATAAATTTATCCTCCGAATATGCAAAAAGGGACAGCCGGTTAAAGCTGCCCCTCTGGTATGTAGTTAATAGTTATCTTTTATTTGTTCTCAAAATCCCATTCCCAGTCTATATCTACCGATTTTTTTAAGTATCTACGATAATACTGTATCAGCTTACGGTAATACTCCATTTTACGTTCTGTACTCATTTCCATGTTATCTTCCATAATCATTTCCTCCGTTACTTACATGTGCATTCCACGGTTTTTGTGTGGTGCTTCGGGCAACAGTGCCTTGATTTCCTGCTCTGTACGTGCAATTTCAATTTTTTTAGTCTTTGCATTGTACTGAAATACCTGATCACTTAAAATCTCGTTAGCCGGTATGCTTTGTCTGTTTACCTGCTTTACCATCTCTCTCAGTTCTTCGACTTCATTAAAATTCCCTTTTTTCTCAATCAATATCACCTCATGAATCGAAGACGGCAGTATATAACAGTCAAATCCCATTTTTTGAATGGCTGTACCGATAACCTCAGGACACGCCAAACAGCACGCTCCCAGTTTTTTATCTTTATTTGTGATTACAAATGTTTTGGGTGTATTTTCTGTAAAAAATTCCGAAAAATCATCCGCAATATCTTCACCGTTTTCCTCCATTGCTTGCATCGTCACGCTTAATAGAGAGTTAATCTCAAAAAGATTTTGACCGGAAGTATTTATTTTTGCCACCTGCAGTATCTCATCCCCTGTCATTTGTAGTTTGGGTAACAGATCATTTTTGATGATAATAAACCCTGATTTATCTGTAATGTTGATATTTAATCGTGGAATTACAGCAAGTTCGCCCTCTGCTATAAAATAGTGAGGTGTGTCTGATAAAAGTTTCTGATTCGACTTTGCATTTATCACCATTAAATAGGTACTGTTTAAGATGTTTTCCTTGGATAATACACTCATGGTGTCTATTTTTCGGTTTCTATCTGTAATTATCTTTTCCGATAATCCCTGTGCCATTTCTACCACATCGTCAAATTCTCGATAATGTTCATATAATGATAGCGTTCCAATAGCTGGTGACATATTGCATCCAGGTATATCCACTTTTATACATTTTTCTAAAATACCATTGTTTCGCATCTTATTAACGATGCTGACTTCCATGCCATATTGTGATAAATTTGCTTTCATCAGACTAACAAATTCCTTGATAAATTCCTCATATGTATATTCCATGCTTTATTTCTCCTCATGGTTTCTCTCAGCCATAATATGGCTGGCTATTTTCTTCAATTTTGTATCTTTAAAATACTGGCATCTCTGCAACATATATGCCCCATATGGTGATAGTACTACTACCTTGTTTTGGTCAGGTAATGTTAATAAATCAGATGCCTGCAAAATGTCTTTTTCTTCAAATTGATAACTGTAGCTTTTATTTTTGCCAGTGCTTACCGATTTCTTTTTTTCAGTGTATTTTCCGAATGCTTTGACTGCCATATCTACATCTTTGGATTCCGGCTGGCATTGCAGGAATATCCTATAAGAAAAGTTGGTCAGCATATCTGATGCCACCTTTTCTCCGTAATGATCTTCTGCAGAACTCCACGACTGCAAACATCCTAATACCGTGCATCCTCGTGATCTGCCAATCTGTAATATTGAGGGCAATCCCTGTATTTCGGGGATGCGCCCTAATTCGTCCAGCACAAAAATCACCTGACTGTGCTGGGGATCCTGTGCAACTGTCTTTTCCCTCGCTGGTGATGACAGGTACGTGATGCACGTAGCAACCGCTAACGATAAGATAGGTGCGTATGTCTCTAGGTCTCTATCTTCCACAAGCAAATCAATAGATGTTCCCTGTTCCAGCAGTTCGGGTGTGATTTTGCGATCTGCTTCTTTTGTTAAATACCTTAAATTGCTGTCAGAAGAAAATAATTGTAATGCATTTCCGATATTTGATGAAATAGATCCCAGCGTTTCCTCTGCCACGCAATCACCGCCATAGGATGACAGTAACCGTGTAACCACGCTATTTTCTTCTGCTTCTGCAAGGACATCCGTCATTAACGTATTTAAGTTTTTAGATAAAGCGAAATCAACTAATTGCGGTATGGTATAACATTGTTGGTATTCCCACGCATACAGAAATAATCCCAGTAGTACAGTTCGAGCAGCGATAGGCCAAAACTCTTCACCTGTATGTTTAAGCGGTATCAAACTGTAAATAACCCTACGCAATGCTTCGATTACTTCTGATTCCGTCGATTTTTCATTCACATCATATAAAAAATCAAATCCCCAAAGATCTCTCCTGCGTGGATTAAACACAGCCACCTTGTCATTCGGTGCAAATCCTTTTTGTAACAGTTCCCCTTTGACATCGACCAGTACAAAAGCATATTTTTCTTTTTTTATTCCATTTGCCAACAGCGTAGATAACAATACTGAACTCGTCTTACCTGATCCTGATGTACCCAATACCAACGTATGTAATGCTCCCGGTGTGATGCCCGGTTGTATCTCCATATACTTTCCATCTGCTTTGCCAAGGATAATGCCCTGTGGGTCTTTGTACAGCAACCTCTTGTCCGGCTTTTTATATAACGCTTTTGCCCTGTATGATATCTGATAATATGGATTTTGGTCTGTATTATATGGTATCATCGGAAACTCTTGTAATCCGTTACTCTTGGCAATGCTGTTTTGCGACCATATCCACAGTGATATAGCCATCCCTAACAGTAATGCACAAACCATAATCCCGATAATCACATTGATAGGACAGTAACAGTAATATGTTATCAATCCTATCAACATGGTTAGCGGTGGTGGCAGCCACAAGCCTGTATATTTTAACCAGTCCCAAAAGCCTTTCCATTTATGTATCATAGGCGGTAATCCTCTGTTATCCAGCTCTCAGGATCTGTACGCATAACCAAAGCCAGTCCGTCTAAAAAAGTATCATCCCCGGTCAGATCGTACTTATTAACAATGTAGCGTAACCATTCTGCGCAATCCTGTTCGGTTACGTTTTGGATATCTGCCTGATTTTGTATCTCCGTTGGCAACAATATCTTAATTTCTTCCAACCAGTCCTTAATTCCTTCATATAGTTTATATTTTTGATCCTGTGCAGGAGTGGTAAGGTCTTTAATTACTTTGCGTAAAAAATCGGGATCCCTGCTAATTTCCGCGTGATTCCACAAAACATGAGCAAGCAACTTTTCCGTGTCAATACAAGATATATTATCAGGATCATACTCACCCTTAACATCTGGATGTTTTTGTTCTGCAATGATATACAACTCTTTATTTTCCATATATAAAGTCTCCTTTTAATAGATTTTCTACTTATATATGTAAAATACTTTTTGATTTTTGTTCAAAATCGGAAAGAAAAATGATAATTTTATAGATTTTTTAGAAAATATTGACTTCTTGAAAAAAAGATAAAAAAAGATTTCAAAAATGCGAGTTTTTACGGTTTTATTTGACATATGTAAATGTAAAGAATCGACATGTTCTCATTAAAATTAGTTTATCACAATAGTTTGAGCGTGTCAACAATAAAATATTTTAATTTTTAAAAAAGGAGATAGAAAAATGGCAGTAAAGAAAGAAAACAACTTCACTATTCCGGAGTGCACCTACTTATTACAAGATATTAAAAAGTTAGGTCACACCAATGTATCTACCCAGCGTTACCGCTACACTTTCCAAATTCAAAACAAAGAACAGAAAAATTTTATCAAGGAAGGAACAAATATTATGAAAAAGAATTTAATCAAAACTTTAGAAACCTTACAGGCACAGGCAGCTACAAATCCTGCAGATATCACTTCGGTACTGCGCAAATGGCAGTTAGCAGAAAATTATGAAGCAACAGCCATCTCCAATCACTCCGAGATCAGCAATCGTTTGTATGAAGACATTGATGCTATCTACACCAGATACGCTGATATCCGTACAGATGATAACGTCAATTATTACTCCGTTGACGAAGCTCCACATCTCACGGCTCTGCGCCTGCTGGGGGAATCACTGGACTGTACAGGTATCTCCCGGGTGGCACTGTTAGATTGCCTGGCTACATACTGGTCTGATTTTAAGCGGATTCCCGAAGTCTACGACATTCTGATCGCGCTGGCTGAGACAGTTAGGCTCTACGTGGAACAAATTCCAGAGTACGAAGAAATCATTGCCGAATTGACTTATTTGTCTAAGTAACTCTGTAATCGGGTACTCCAGCCAACCGAGACAATTTTAAATTTCGTTTGGCTATGGAGTGCTCAGCATATAGATTATAAATGGAGAGAGAAAAATATGCTTTCAAATAAAATTATTGACTTGGCCGACATTCTTAATAATGATATGATAAATGAATCAGAGGTCTCTCAATATGTGATACACATGAAGAGAAGAAACATTATCGAAAAGAAATACAAAGATCAAATAAAATGGAGGGATGACGGCAGACCTTATGTCTATAAGGAACGTAAGCAGATTATCGCTGCTGATTATGACCGGCTCATTGATAAGCTGGTAGAAATTGAATATGGTTATGAAAACGCTTCGTTAGAACGCCTGTTTCCCGAATGGGTCATCTGGCGCAGGGACTATTCCTCTGTATCAGTAAAAACTATCCGTGAAGATATCCTTAACTGGAATAGTCATTTAAAGGATACGGATATTTCAAAAATTCCACTCAAAAATCTCGTACCCAGAGATTTTACCCAACTGTTCCGGTCCTGGACAAAAGACCGGGAGATGACGCGCAAGAAATTCAACAACATAAAATCCGTCATTAACGGTATTTACTACTATGCAATCGAAATGGGGATTGTGGCTCACAATCCTGTTAAGGATATAAATTGTAATCAATTCTCATTTCAAGCTGTAAATAACGATGATGATGTATATACTATGGATGATCGAAAAAAGTTGTTGGAATATCTGTCTACCATGCCTGATGATATCTATGCTTTGGCAATCCGGTTCGATTTTCAGTTGATTGCGCGGATCGGAGAACTTCTGGCATTGAAATGGTCTGATATTACTCCTGATAATTACATTCATTTCCAGAGACAGTTTTTGGGACAGCGTGTTTTAAATGATGATCTTACGTTTGAGACTTTAACCCACGAAAATGTCGATCATATCAAGGGTAACACTGATGAAGGTTTTCGCTACGAACCATTAACGGATGAAGCACTGGAAATCTTAAAACAGGTTCGGGAACTCAATCCCGATAGTGAGTACATTTTTGTAACCCCAAACGGAAAACAGCTAAACGAAAATACATTTAATACACGACTTAAAAATTACTGTAATAAATGTGGTGTGACTTACAGAAGTTCTCATAAGATTCGATTCTGCGGAGCTTCCATTCTTTATGAAATGGGAGTTTCCCTCACAGAACTGAAAGAATTATTAGGACATACCAATATACAGATGACGTTGCACTACTTAAGACGTGTAAAACCCAAGGGAAATGTTGTGCATACAATGAATGAAGCATTTAAAGTTTCGTGAACGTAATTTCGATACCCAAAAACGCTGAAACCCTGATGTTTACTGGGTTGCATACACTTGCATACATTTTCGGCAAAAAGCAAAAAGCCCCAAACCCTTGTATTTACTGGGTTTGGAGCTCTTCACGGGAATGCTGGTGGCCGGACTTGAACCGGCACGGAGTTGCCCCCGAGGGATTTTAAGTCCCTTGCGTCTGCCTATTCCGCCACACCAGCGGACGCATTGCGTTATACTCGACTGCATGGACTTACGCGCTAAGCACTGTTCCATTGAGCTCATCAACGCAAATGGATGGAGGTGGATTCGAACCACCGAAGCAATTTGCAGCAGATTTACAGTCTGTCCCCTTTGGCCACTCGGGAATCCATCCATGTCAGGCAAAGTGCCCTAACAATGTGAAATTGTAGCATATGTTCACACAAATTGCAATATGTTTTTTCTATTTTAGTGTAAAAGTTCAGCCATAGGATGACAAAAGCAACGATTGGGTGCTCGCGCTCAAAGCGTGTTAACGCGACTTTGCGAATGACGCAGGCTGAACTGCTTCAATATAGTACAGATAAAAAGGATACTGCGCCAGCTGCATCTGCCCGTAATCAGTCACCCGATATCCATCCTGCTGTAATCCGGCAACAGCCTCATCGCTCATGGCATCTGGTGTAAAGTACCAGAATCTGTCGGATTCTGCCTGGTTGTAATCGCCGTTTACGATCTCATTATCGGGATAATAATAATACAGTACTGTCCATCCCAGATGTTTCACCCCGTTGGTGACCATCTGCACATCCTCTTCGGGCGTGCCGATCAGATCCAGGGTCTTGTCAGTCTCTACCTTCTGCTGTTCATAACTGCCATAAGATTCCCGGTAATTCTGTATTCCCCTGCCAAACATTACAAGCAGTAATAGCACAAACAGCAATTGGGCTGACAGCCCCAAGCCCTTCCAGGACCGGTTCTCCAGCTCCGCCACCAGTTCCAGCACCCGGCTGCTGCCGATGACCAGCATCATGATCGCCACTGCACTTAACGGATACAGATATCTCTGCGCCAGCATCGGTGCCATTACAACACTCAGCAGATACGCAAATGCCAGCGTTCCCAGGATCGTGCAGGCACCTACTACCATGGCGTAAGTTTTGTCAGACCATCTTTTCACTGACGGCTTCTGCAGACGAATACCCTCTTCTCCCATGGAAAACAGGGACGAATCCGCCACCAGCGTCACTATCAGCAGTACTAACAGCAACGGAAATACAATTACATTCATCCGTCTGCCGCCCATGACGATCTCCAGGCTCTTATCCAGCCCGAGGATCTCCGTCATCCACCAGCCTCTGCTGACATTTTTCAATCCCGCATAGAAAAAATACAGCCAGGGAGCATAGCCGATCAAAAATGCCACGATTGCCAATACACCTTTTCTCCAGGTCTTACCGCGGTATTTGATCCACACTGCCACTCCGGTGAAAAACATCATAATGCCCACGGCTACCAGAGCATAATAGTGAGAATATGCCGCGCCAAGTGCCCACAATACCATTCCGGTCCAGGTCTTCCTAGTGCCATCCGCTATTACACGGTAAGAACAGTAAAAGCAACCCATTACACACAAAAAGGCAAGTGCATACATACGAACTTCCAGATTATATTCCAGGCACGCCTGTCCCAGACCCGATATCATCACAAAAAATGTGGTCGGGAGCATACCGAAATGTTTCCGTATCACTGTCAGTGCCAGCACGATACCAATGGCAAACGGTACCAATGAAGCCAGATGGAATACCGGAACGCTGAATCCGAACAGGGTTCCAAACAGTTTCAGCCAGTAATAATACAGCGGCGGATGATTATCCCAATAATACAGCACCTGCAAGATACCACCGACGCTCTTATGTGCAGTATTTGCAGAAAAAGCTTCATCTCCCCACAGCACCCGGTCGGACATCATGCTGAAATTGAGACAGATCACCAGCACACTGAATGCCAGTACCACGACCGGTCCTATGTATCTGTATACAATGTTCCATCCTTTGCTGCCGGCGATTTTAGTCATAACACTGTGAATCTTCTCATGTTTACCGGCTTTCGCCTCTTCTACGAACAGTTCACAAATGGTATATGCCAGCATGATGCAGATTTCCAGGATCAGCACTTTGACTGCATATTCCCGGGATTCTACGAGTTTTCGCAAAATTGTATTGTCGTCATTGCTGGTCAGGGAAAGCAATACCCACGGCACAAAAAGCATGATCATCAGACAGGTTGCATAACGAAGAACATACGCTCCCTTACTTCCGGTCACCGTCTTCCCGGTGCTTCCATTATTTTTCAAAACATATTGCCGCCAGATCCCTAAGGATACCAGCGGCAACAGCAGGGTTATGATGATGGTAAACATCTGAAATCCTCTCTGTCTTTGGTAAATTATATTTTTTTCTACACGTTATTCCTGCACATACTTCAGAATTGTCGCGGAAGTCTGTGGCATCTCGATCAGGATCTTCCCTGCCTTGATCTCATACTCCGCGCCTTCCATGCAATATCCGTCATCTCTGGATTGCAGGATCACTTTCATCTTACCTGTCTTAGGAACCCCGATCTCCCATACATGGATCTCCTTGGTGATGGGATGATTGTTATTGTTGATCAGGATCGCACACTGTCCCTTGCGGTTAAAACGCCCGTAGGAGATGAAGTTATAATCATTCTCCAGCATTTTCAGGGAACCGGTACGCAGTTCCTCGTTTTCACGGCGCAGGCGGATAATATCCTTGTGAAACGACAACAGCACCTGATCCTCATGTCCCCAGGGATAGGTTCTCCGGTTATCGGGATCCGTGAATCCGCAGACACCGGCTTCATCTCCGTAGTAGATCGTCGGTGCGCCCGTCCAGGTCATCTGGATCACAACGCCCTCCCTGAACACTGCCTTATTGATGCCCTGCTCCGCAGCCTGGGGGCCTAAAGTATTGGTACGTCCCACCTTATGGTTCGTTCTCGTCAGGAAACGGGAATGATCATGGTTGGACAGTTCATTCATAGCCACCTGCCAGCTGGGCATGGAAAAACTGGAGGTATGATGCCGCATGGCTCCCCAGAAGCTCTCTGCATTACCGAGCAGGTCCTCTCTGTAGTCATCGCTGTGCTTCTCCATACCGGTGAGGAACCAGGTCACGGGCTCCATGAACGCATCGTAGTTCATGACAGTATCCCATTCGTTGCCCTGCAGCCAGTCTCTGGTATTGCCGTAATGCTCTGCCAGAATGATTGCCTCCGGATTGGCCTCTTTTACCGCTTTCCGGAATTCCTGCCAGAAATGATGATTGAACTCCTGGCTGTGACCTAAGTCTGCCGCCACATCCAGTCTCCAGCCGTCCACATTATAGGGCGGAGATACCCATTTTTTTGCAACGTGAAGAACGTAATCCATCAGTTCCTGAGAACCTTCGTAATTCAGCTTCGGCAGGGTATCATGCCCCCACCATCCGTCATAGGAATTGTTATAGGGCCATGCTGCCTGATTATGGAAATCAAAATAATTCCGGTAAGGGCTGTCTGCGCTGACATAAGCACCCTTGTCATAGCCTTCCGCATTCTCGTAAATACGTTCTCTGTCCATCCATTTATTAAAGGATCCGCAGTGGTTGAACACACCGTCCAATATGACTCTCATGCCTCTGCGATGCGCCTCTGCCACTACCTGGGCAAACATCTCGTTGCTCGCCTCTAAGTTCGCCTTATTGGTCACGCGATCGATATATCGAGAGGCAAACCGGTTCTCCCGCTGTCCATCCGGAAGCAGCTCTCCCTCATCACTGACGATCTTACCCAGATGGGGATCAATATAATCATAGTCCTGAATATCGTATTTATGGTTGGACGGGGATACGAACAGAGGGTTAAAATAAATTACCTCAACGCCCAGCTCCTGCAGGTAGTCCATCTTGTCCAATACGCCCTGCAGGTCTCCTCCGTAGAACTCACGGACATCCATCTGTGCAGGATACCGTCCCCAGTCCTCTACACGGTGCACCGGCTCCCCGATATAGCAGTATTCATTGGTCAGCACATCATTGGAAGGATCGCCATTGCAGAAACGATCGGTATAGATCTGGTACATTACCGCACCTTTTGCCCAATCGGGAGTATGGAAGCCGGGAATGATGATAAAGTCATAATACTCGTTGACCTCCTGCACCAATCCTCTCATATCGAAGATACCTGTGATCCTGCCGGTCTGTACCTCAAAGTAATAGGATACCTTCTGATCATCCAGACGCATCACATAAGCATAGTAATCAAAATCATTATTGCTCTCCACTCGTACCATGAGATGCTTCTGTCCACCGCTTACGAGGAATATCCTGTCCACGTTGTTCCTTGCGGTACGGAAACGGATCGTCACCTCGGAGTATGGTTCCGGCTCTTCCGGGATCACATACTCCGCACTTGTATCCGTAAAAAGAGCTCTTCTGTTAAATACGGGTCTCATGGCAGCAATATACTGCTGATTATATTCTGTTCGACGTAATCGCTCCAGATCCATAGTATCTATCCTTTCTGAGACTAATGTCTTACTATCTATATTATGCTCCTGCTATTCTTACCTGTGCAGCACATACATATGTAATTATACCCTTTTTCCTTACATCTGACAACAGCCTGACTTGTTTTTGAACGGTAAAAAGGACAGTCTTGGGAGGACTGTCCTTTTTAGAGAAGGTATTTCTTTCTTATGGGGTATAGCAAAAAACTATATAATGTATTGGGGGGGTTACGAGTATTATAATAGCATGCACTACTAGTTTTTACTATTCTCAAAATTCACAAATATTACAAAAATGAATATTTGTTTTTGTCTATTTTTCACAAAAGCAGTTTGTACAATACTACCAAATCTACGAAACGCCCTCGAAAACCTTTTCCTATACGAAAAGTGCTTCAAACTCTTCTCTGTTGATCTTTTCCTTTTCTAACAGAAGCTTAGCACAACTGTGAAGTACATTCTCATGCTGCATAATAATGTCTTTTGCCTTGGTATAGCAGTCATCTATGATGCGCTTGACTTCCTTATCGATCTCACCGGAAATCTCCTCACTGTGAGCCTTGGCATGTGCCAGATCCTTACCGATGAAGACTTCATCATCGTCATCGTCATAGCAGATGACACCGATATTATCAGACATTCCGTAACGGGTTACCATACGGCGGGCTGTCTTGGTGGCTTTCTTAATATCACTGGATGCTCCGGTGGTAATATCTCCGAAGATGATCTCCTCTGCGATACGTCCGCCCAAAGATACCATGATATCCTGGAGCATACGGCTCTTGGTGGCGAACATCTCATCCTTTTCCGGCAGAGGCATGGTGTAACCGGCGGCTCCCACACCGGTAGGAATAATGGATACGGTGTAGACAGGTCCCACATCCGGCAGCACATGGAACAGGATCGCATGACCTGCCTCGTGATATGCCGTAATCTTCTTCTCCTTGTCGGAAATAATGCGGCTCTTCTTCTCTGCACCGATTCCTACTTTGACAAACGCCCTCTTAACATCTTTATTCGCGATAAAGGAGCGATTCTCCTTCGCTGCGATGATCGCTGCCTCGTTCAACAGATTCTCCAGATCCGCTCCGGTAAATCCTGCGGTAGTCTGTGCGAGCTGCTGTAGATTTACATCATCTCCCAGGGGTTTATTCTTCGCATGTACCTTCAGTATTTCTTCTCTGCCGCCCACATCCGGAGTCCCTACCGCTACCTTACGGTCGAATCGTCCGGGACGCAGGATCGCAGGATCGAGAATATCCACACGGTTCGTAGCTGCCATAACGATAATGCCTTCGTTGACACCGAAACCATCCATCTCTACCAGTAACTGGTTCAGGGTCTGCTCTCTCTCATCGTGTCCGCCGCCCATACCGGTACCACGGCGTCTTGCCACGGCATCGATCTCATCGATGAACACGATACAGGGCGCATTGTGTTTCGCCTCTTCAAACAGATCGCGCACACGGGATGCGCCGACACCGACGAACATTTCCACGAAATCAGATCCGGAGATGCTGAAAAAAGGTACTCCGGCTTCGCCTGCCACGGCTTTCGCCAGCAGAGTCTTACCGGTTCCGGGAGGTCCCTCCAACAGAACACCCTTGGGAATCCTCGCACCGACGCCGGTGTATTTTCCGGGTTCTTTCAGAAAATCGACGATTTCCTCCAGTTCCTCTTTTTCCTCCTTCAGGCCTGCTACCTGTGCAAAGGTGACGCTCTTGTCACCCATGGACATTTTGGCCCGGCTCTTACCAAAGTTCATCATTTTACCGTTACCGCCACCGGCCTGCTGGGCATTCATCATCATGAAAAGGAATACACCTACAGCCAGTACTGCCAGCATCGGCAGCATATAAGTAAGGAACCAGTTCTCTCTCTCAATGTCATTCACTACGGGGTCAAATCCGTACTCGCGAACCAGTGTCTCCAGTTCGGTGATATCCGTAGCATACAGCTTATGATTCAGTCCGTTCTTCATCTGGATCTCCAGATAGCCGGTAGGAGCTTCTCCATTCGGCTGTATTACGATCTCAGATACATTTCCGGCATCCAGATCCGCGATAAATTCTGCTCTGGTATATTCCTCTTCCCGGTTGCTCAACAGATTGAGCCCTACGATCACCATGACCAGAAGTATGATAAATATAAAATATGAATTAATTGTTCTGCCGTTTTGTTTCAACTTCACGGGCCTCCTGCATCTTCGTATTGCTTAATCGAATTCTACCACACCGATGTAAGGCAGATTACGATATCTCTGATCATAATCCAGACCGTAGCCCACTACAAATTCATCGGGAATATTAAATCCGGTATAATCTACATGAACATCGATGACTCTTCTCTCCGGCTTGTCCAACAGAGTGCACAGACGTAAAGAAGCCGGTCCTCTGTCACGAAGCATCTCTAACAGATAACTTAAGGTTCTTCCACTGTCTACGATATCCTCTACTACGATAACATCCTTATCCTTCAGGGATTCATCCAGGTCTTTTACGATCTTCACCACACCGCTGGACTTGGTGTCGCTGCCATAGCTGGATACAGACATGAAATCCAGAGATACGGGAACGGTGATACGCTTTGCCAGCTCACACATGAAGAAGCTGCCGCCCTTCAGTACACATACAAGGTGTACCTGCTTACCTGCATAGTCCTTACTGATCTGTTCTCCGATCTCCTGAATTCTCTTATCTACTTCCTCTTCTGTCAACAGTACTCTGATATGTTCTGCCATTTTCTTTTGTCTCTTCGCTCTTAGGCGAACTCCTTTCTTATTAATTGTACCTTTAAAATACGTTTTGTATTCTCCGTTACTTTATAATATTCGCTGATGCGGTATCCCATGACCCACAGCACGTGATCATCTTCTGCCAGGATCGGCAGTCTGTCACGCTCCTTGCGAGGAATTTTCTGATCGACAAAATAGCTTTTTAATGATTTACGGATCATTCCGCCTCTGCCGTCTGCAATGGTCAGATAGTCCCCTGTCTGCCGTGTTCGTATCATCGGACATTTTTTTATTTTATCATAATCAAACCATTTCGTATACTGATTTGTGGGAACTTCTTGGTTTTTTTCAAGTCCATGGGACGCTTCCCATACGGAATATTCCAGAGTTCCCAGCGCGCACTCCACTGTTTTCTTCTGTCCCGGAATCATATCCGGATCCCGCTGCTGCCAGAGCGGTGTCGCAACAGCAGTCTGCTCGTCGCTGTCCACAGCTTTCGTTGTCTGCATCGTCTGTATTGTCAGGATGACCTGTTCATATTGCCGTCTGCCGCGGATTCCGAAGGGAAGGCAGATCGTCCGGTTTCCTTCCTGCGTAAACAATGTCAGAAGCTCCGTAATATGTTGATAGGTGATGTCTTTCTGCCCGGGAGAAAGTCTTTTTACCTCTTCATACAAAAGTCTTTTACGGATCACAGGATGCAGCGCCAGAAAAGGCTCCACCGCGATATGCACCTCTTGTGCCTGACTGCTCACATCCGGCTGCAGCGCACTGCCTGGAGCCTTTATGCTCCGTATGCATCTGTTCACTGCCTCCGCCGTCTGCAGCTCCAGATATTCCTCCGTCTCCGCCAGCAGCTCCGCTGTCTGGTTCATGTGCGCCACACAGCCCCGCGCAATGTTTTGCTCCGCATAGGGTAAAATATGATGCCGTATCCGGTTCCTGGTATAATCGTCCTCATCGTTGGTAGCATCCTTACAGTAGAAAATTCCCTGTTGTGTTAAAAAGTCCTCGATCTCCCATCTCTCCAGGCACAGGATCGGTCGTATGATCCGACCTCTCACCGGGAGGATGCTTGCCAGTCCCCGGATGCCGCTGCCCCGGAACAGATGAAACAGCTGCGTCTCGCTGCGGTCATTGCTGTTATGCGCTACCGCGATCTTCGTGGCTCCCCATTCCTCCGCAGCCTTGTCAAAAGCTTCATATCTTGTTCTGCGGCCGGCTTCCTCTTCGGAACATTTTTCCAGAATTGACCGCTGCCGTACATCGGCTTCCGTCAGGAAAAACGGGATTCTATGTTCTCCACACAATTTTTCCACATACCGGGCATCCTCACCGGCTTCCGGCCGGATCCCGTGATTGACATGGACCACCGCAATGTCCAGCGGGAATTCTCTCCTCCATTCCAGTAACAAAAATAAGAGGCAAACCGAGTCTGCCCCTCCGGAAACCCCGGCCACCACACGGTCACCGGGTTGCAGCATTTGATGCTCTTTTATATATGCAAATACTTTTTCTCGTGTATCCATCCATGTATTCATGATTTTACTCTATCCTAATTATACGAAAAAATCAAGGCAGCAATCACGCATTCTCCCACAAGCACAGCACAAACACCGTCATATCATCCCGGATCCTGCCCCCACAGCTGCATATGGCATAAGAAAGTATCTTCTCTGCGATCTCCTGCGGATTCTGTTCTTCCAATGCCTCTATCATATCCCGCATCCGCTCCTCACATTCATCCTCCAGTGCATCCAGCACACCGTCCGTCATCATGATCAACAGGTCACCCGCTGCCAGCTGCCGCACCCGGACTTCCGTCTGCGCTTTCTGAAAAATCCCCAACGGCAGACTTTCTCCTCCGATACACTCTGTCCCGCTGCTTTCTTTTAAAAAAGTGGCCGCACCTCCGACTTTGCAGATCTCGCACTCTCCGCTGTACAGATCCAGGCTGCAGATATCCACCGTCGGATGATCTTCCTCCTCATTCTGCGCATACAATGCGGAGTTCAGCATATTTACGGATTCTTCGGTATCAAATCCCGCCTCCAGCATTTTTTCCATGAGATCCAATACTCTGCCGCTGCCCCGGCTGGCATCTTCTCCCGCACCGGTTCCGTCGGATAACAGCAATAACAGTCTTCCTTTTTCCGATTCCAGCATGGCATACTGATCCCCGGATATTTTCTCTCCCTCTTTTACTGCCCGGCTCACTCCGGTAAGGGCCACATATTTCGGTTCTTCTGTAAACTGAAAACAATGTGGTTCCCTCTCTATGAGATAGGGACTTCCCGGCGACGGCTGCAGATGCTTCCCCAAAAGTACGGTAAGCATATCTGCTGCCTGCGATGCCTTACAGCCGGATCTCTCCGTGGAAAGTATCATGCTGATACCGTTTGCGGCAGCACCTTTTTTTCGAATATAACATAACTCAGCTGCCGCAATCCCCTCACTATGCAATGCCTGGACGAGGTTTTTTCTTCGCTTTTCCTCTACCGGCCGGTAGCACATCTCTTCTCCGGCCACTTGTTCCATGATCCGTGCGACCGTCTGCAGATGATCCCCCATGACCTGCCTGCTCTGCTGTAGCAGGCATTTCTCCAGAATACTCTGTCTGTCATCTCCCACAATCCTCGCTTCGTCGTGAAAACTTCTCCCCAATTCCTCAAAACTCTCCGCATATCCCAACAGCTTCTGCCGGCACAGCATGGACACCTGTGCACATAACTTCTGTTCCGGATTTTTCTGTTCCCGTTTCCCTATCACCATGACTATTCCCCTTTCTGTCTTCACGATTATAGAGCCACTGTTTCTTTCTTTTTGTCAAATTCGGGGGAATGTTACCTTCATTTTTTGCGACAAAAAAAGCAGGTCCACTGTTGAGAATCAGTCTCCCTGCTTAATTGTCCTCTTTAAAAAGGATCTCACCTTCATACACCAGTCCCAGCTTATCCTTCGCCACTTCCTCCACATAAGCCTTGGTCTGCGTATACTTGCGATACTCCTCGATCTCTTCCGCTCTGGCGGTCTCCGCATCGATCTGCGCGCTCAGGCTTGCGATCTGGGTATCATATCCTGCGATCTTCCGTTGTAATTCCACGCTTCGCACCGCAACGACTACCATGATCATCAATACGACCAGGCTCACCAGGAACAGGCTGAACCGGTTCTGATGTCTCCTGCGGTAGGCTACTCTTCTTTTTCCCCTTGCCATACGCGCATCTCCTTTCTATGAATATTTTAAGCATTTTCCGAAGTCCCGTCAACTTCTTTTTTACCCATCTTACGGATATCCGCAACGCCTTATGAATCGGGTTTAAGAGCATGTTGAGAAATCCGGAGACATATTTTACCAGGAGGGGACTTAGCGTCCTGTGATACAGATACATTCCCAATACCGCCCCCAGCACGGCGAACCATCTCAGGTTCCCATTGCTCTCCCGGAACATCAGTAAAAACACTTTTCCCGCACAATAGATCCAGAAGGCAATATCCTCCAGTGACACCATGCTGTTGCCATGTACAAAAACCCTCCGCAGAATCCGCAGTATATCATACAGAAAAGTAATCTCTATTCCCAGGAGAAACGCATGCAGCAGAAAAACATTTTCATTCATTAACGGAACAGCCTGGCGAAAAATGACTCCTGCTTCTCCCCGGATGCTGCGGTATCCGAATATACGAAGCTGTCGATCCGGCCGTCAATGTCCACTTCCCCTTTATCCAGGGTCAGCCGATTCACATGCAGTTCATTTCCGCGGATCATCAGCATCCCCTGTTCCGTCTCCAGCAGAATCTCCCGCAGATCAAAAGAAAGCACATCATTGACACCGTTCACCGTGCAGGTTCGTCTGTTGGTCATAATTATTTTATGCATACGCCCTGTTGTGTTTAAATCTTCCATACTTCCTCCCATCTGTGTCACATTGCAATTTATCATAACTATTCAAAGCTACAATTCATCTTATGGGAGTCATTGGAAATTTATACATATTTATACATAACGAAAGAGTTCTTTTGCTTCTTCTTTTTTCACTGTCTCCTGAACATCCAGCACTTCTACCTTTACTTCCTTGTTACCGAAAGAGATCGTGATGATGTCTCCCTCTTTTACATTGGCAGATGCCTTTGCCGGTTTGTCGTTGATCAATACTCTGCCGCTGTCGCAGGCTTCGTTGGCCACAGTACGGCGTTTGATCAGGCGGGACACCTTTAAATATTTATCCAGTCTCATGGGTTTCCTCTCCTTCTGAAAACTATTTCTCATAACGAAAGAGACCCGAAAGGTTGTCCTTTCGAGTCTCTGAAAAATCAGCTTCTATTATGCGTTCAGCATATCCTTTAATGCTTTACCAGCCTTGAACTTAGGAGCCTTAGAAGCAGCGATCTTCATGGGCTTGCCGCTCTGAGGATTTCTACCTTCTCTTGCTGCTCTGCTGGATACTTCGAAAGTACCGAAGCCAACTAACTGAACCTTACCATCCTTCTTTAACTCTTCAGCAACAACATCTGTGAAAGCCTTTAATGCCTTCTCTGCGTCCTTCTTGGAAAGACCAGCCTGATCAGCCATAGCTGCAACTAATTCTGTTTTGTTCATATTGAACTCCTCCTATAATGAGTTTTCGTGATTAAATTTACGCTCGAAAATAGTTCTTTTGAAACGTCTATAAATATATATATCTGTTTTTATCCCTTTTGTCAAGGCATTTCCGCATATTTACGGCATTTCCTGTGCCTTTTCAAAGATTATTTTGAAGTTTGGGAACTAACTGTCAGATCCACAAAAGAATACGATACATCCTTCTGTTCATCGTCCACCTGAACCGTATAACTCCTGGTCTCATATCCGGACTTCCGCAGTGTGATCACATGACTTCCCGATGTCTTTTTGAAGCTACAGGGTGAGATTCCCACATAGTTACCGTCCAGATATACTTCCACGTTTTCCGGTGCATCAATGTGTACCCGATAGTAGGTGGTTGTGGTGTCTGTTGTCCCAGAAGTACTGCCGGAAGCAGTACCGGTGGAAGAGCTGCCTGCAGATGACGAGCTTTCTGTACTTCCTGTGCTTTCCTCACTGTCGGAATCCACTTTATCTAATTGCACATCCACTCCGGCAGATTCCTGTCCTACCCGGAGATACTGTGTCAGAGATTTATAGCCGTCCGCTTTTGCTATGATCTGGTGGATTCCGTACTCCAGTGAGACCGGCTGGGAAGGATCCACCTGACTTCCGTCAATATACAGCTCCGCATCGGCCGGGCTCATGGAAAACAGCACCATGCCGTACTTCGCCTCCGCAACCTCCAGATCTCCGATATCCAGGGTTGTCTCTTCGTTACGATTGATCACTACATACTTCGTACCGCCTCCGCCGCTACAGCTGATATCCACCTGATAACTGCCTTCCGGCACCGTCACCAGCATGTCCTCCGTGATCCTCACGATCTGTGTCTGTCCGATCTCCAGCCATCCACCCACGAAATTCTCATCATTGACCAGCCGGAGATATCCATGACCCTTTTCCACGACCACGCTGAGCACCGTACTGTCAATTCCATGGAATGTAAGAATATCGGATGGATTCAGATCGATCTCTTCTATACTGTGCCCCTGGGAAAAATACTGCGTGTCTTTGGACAGCTTATAGGTTTCTCCGCCGATGCTTACCTCGTGCCTCACCGCATTCAACTCATAGCGCTCCACACTATCATACTGCCATGCCGTCTGTGCCAGCTGCATGGATGTCAGGTGTTTCTGTGTCTTCAGAAAAGTCACATCCACAATATCACCCTCCTGCAGCTGATCCAGAGAGATCGCCTTGCCGTATTTATCCCCGAAACGGGTGGTTCCGTCCATGGATAACGTATATCGCCTGCAGAGATCCAGATTCAACAAAGTGACAGTTTTGTCAACTTCGTTAATATCCATCAGTATAGCAGTATCCGCAGAATCATAGCTGTCCGGATTCGTCACCACGAATCCGGTATCTACACGCTCCGCTTCCGTCTGTGTCTGCGTCTCTGTATTTCCTTCCGTGGCAGCTTCCTGCCCGCAGCCAGTTATTGACAACATTGTCATAAGCCAAATGCATGCCACTGCTTTCATCAGATATCTTTTGTTCATGCTTTTGTCTCCTCTCCGGTACCTTAGTGTCTATCCGATCTTATGATCTTATGGTCTCAGAATCCGTAGGAATTTTTTTCGGGCGGTCTCCTGTTCCAGCAGCCGGTCCAGTTTTTCCTGATTTTTTTCCGGAATCCATGCTTTTCCCGAATTGTAATAGAAATTCACGATCTTCCATAATTTTTCGGGATAAGACAATCTGTAGAACAGATCCTGTCTCTCGAAGGGATTCAGCGGTCTGACGGATTCATAAGCTGCCAGCAGGGCTTCCCCCCGGTTACAGTCCCAATCACTTTTCTCCAACAGTTTACGCAGCAACAGATAAAGATCCCTTATGGGACCGTCTGCCTGACATTTTTCAAAATTCACCAGGAAAAATCCTCTGTCCTGACGCAAAATATTGTGATATTGATAATCACCGTGACAAAAGCAGAAGGTTTCTCCCGCTTCTACGTCATGTGAATTTTCTATCTTTTTCCATTCCTCACAGATCTGCCCGGCCTCTTCCAAAAAAGGATCCATCACGGCAGCCAGCCGGATCTCGAACCAGGTCTTCTGGCTCCGCTGTTTTAAGAATCTCCGGGCCCTCTTCAATTCTTTGTTATGCTTCTCATACTCTCGACTCGGAAGGAATCTACGGATGACCGGTGTGGGTATCCCTTCCATCTCGGGAAACGTGGGAATAAATTCCAGATCCTTGTGAAGTCCGGCCAGCAGGTGCATGGCTTCCATGCATTCTTCCCTGTCACGGATGTTACATTCTCTGCCTTCCCACCAGGTCTTCAGAATATATCTGACACCATCTCTGTCCGTGACCGACAGTGCACCCTCTCTGGTGGCGAGCAGTCTCTCCGCAGAGATATTCCCACAAGCCTCCAGATGCTTAAGCACCTGTTCCTGCAGACGCAGCTGTTCCTCGCGTCCTGTATATTCCTTGAAGATCAGGCAGCCCTGCTGTGTATCGCACAGAATCGCCCCCCGCCCTTTTCGGGTACGCAATACCTCTATCTCATACTGCTCCAGCAGTGCCACCGCTCTGTCATTCACTTACAACCCCTCCTAAGATATGTACTTAACCGGTTTGACGGTTCCTACGCTATCTTATGAGAGATCTTATAAAAGTATGCTCACTCTTTGCCTGCTGCCAGTTCGCCCGCCTTTTCCAGCAGTTGTTCTCTGGTATTCTGCTCCGGGTGCTCTAAGACCAGTTCCAATAGCTTCTGCAGCATATCGCCCAACTCCCTGCCGGGCTTCATTCCCATAGTAATGAGATCTCTGCCGGTGACAGCCAGCGTTTTCAAGGATACGCACTGCTTTTTCTCCAACATCTCTTCATATAACTTCTTCCAGAGCTCCAGGTTCTCCAGCTTCTCTGCCCGCAGATAATCGCTCTGTGCCAGGATATCCGCCTGTCTCACCGGGAACAATAGCGGGAAAATGTCTTCCCCGATCTTGTTCACAGCTCTCCGCACGATCCGCAGGTCAGGTGTCACATCATTACCATAATCATGGTATCTTACCAGACGGGTCACCACTGCCACTGTATCATTATCAAATCTGAGTCTCCTAAGGATCCCGCGTGCCATCTCCTCACCCACTGCAGGATGTCCGTGAAAATGAGTGGTGCCGTCTTCATCCACGGTAAGTGTCTCAGGCTTGCCGATGTCATGAAGCAGTATAGCATACCGCAGATTCTTCTCAGGTGCGATCTCTATGAGGGCATGTAAGGTATGCTCCCCCACGTTATATTTATGATGCTTATGCTTCTGAGGAGTCTCCATCATGGCATCAAATTCCGGCAGGATCACCTTCGTGACACCCATGTCATAAGCATCTCGCAAGGTGTCAGGATGAGGGGAGATCAACAGCTTGGTCAATTCCACCTGAATCCGTTCTGCACTGATCTTCTGCAAAGTCGGTGCCAGCTTCCGGATCGCCGCTTCGGTGTCCTCGTGGATCTCGTAGCCTAACTGCGCAGAGAAACGAATGGCACGCATGATGCGCAGAGCATCCTCTCCGAAACGTTCCTCCGGATTGCCCACGCAGCGGATCAGCTTCGCTTCGATGTCCTGTAAACCACCGAAGATATCGATCAGACCTTCTGTTTCATTATATGCCATAGCATTGATCGTGAAATCCCGGCGTTTTAAATCTTCCTCCAGATTCGGGGTAAAAGTGACCTCCTTAGGATGTCTGCTGTCTTCGTATTTTCCATCCACGCGGTAAGTGGTGACCTCGAAGCCCTCTTTGTCCAACATGACCGTCACGGTACCGTGCTGGATCCCGGTGTCGATGGTACGACGGAACAGCGCCTTCACCTGCTCCGGTCTCGCCGAAGTGGTAATGTCCCAGTCCTCCGGGCATCTGCCCAGGATGGAATCCCGCACGCAGCCGCCTACCACATAAGCTTCAAACCCGGCATTCTGTATAGTCTCTATGATATATTTCGCTTTTTCAGGTATTTGTATCTGAATCATATATATCCTCTTTTGCAAAAATCACACACGCTCATTGCTCTGTGATTTTTCGCTTGTTACTGCTTTGTGTCTATTGTTTGTTTCTAAGAAAGGCTATTCCTGCTCCGGTTTCATGATAAATTTATCGATGACTTCCACCAGCCCGTCCTCATCGTTAGTACCGGTGATGTAATCTGCAGCTTCCTTGACCGCCGGCTGGGCATTCCCCATTGCTACGCCGGTTCCCGCATATTCGATCATGGAGATGTCGTTGTAGCCATCGCCGCAGCAGATCGCATTCTCTCTGGTCAGTCCCATACCCTCCAGCATGTGATCGAGAGAAGTTGCTTTATTCACATCCTTGGGCATGATCTCAATGAAATAGGGCTCGGAACGGTAGATGCTTGCCACATCACTGTATTTTTCCTGCAGCTGTTTCTCCAGTTCGGGGGCAATCTCTTCCGGTGCCGTCATCAGACATTTGTTGATATCAAAATCTACATAGGATACAAAATCATCCACCACTTGAATGGGGATTCCGTTAATCCTTGCTTCTAACTGCACATATTTATCCGGCTCAAATGCAGAGATGACTCCCTCTCCCTGATAAGTGATCAGTCCGCAGCCATTCGCTTTGGCGAATTCATACAATCCGGGTACAATGGACAGGGGCAGTGTTCTCTGATAGACCACTTCTCCTGATTTACATTCCACGATACGGGCCCCATTAAAGGACAGAAGATATCCGCCGTATTTTTTCAACTCCAGTTCCTCTTCACATTTCCGCATACCGGGCGTGGGACGTCCGGAAGCCAGGATCACCTTGTGTCCATGCTGTAAAATATTCCAGATTCCCTGTTTTGTAGCTTCTGTAATCTCTTTTTTGGAATTGGTCAGTGTTCCGTCAATGTCTAATACCAGAACCTTTTCCTGCATTTCTTTTCTCCTCTAATCTAACAGTACCTGTCTCTTCTGCTTGCGCAGTGAAACAGGTACTTGTCTGTTGTCTATGTTCTGTTCCCCGGCAAGCCTTACTGTGCCTGTGTTGCGGTCTCTTCGGTAGCAGCGGTCTGTTCCTCGGTGATCTCCTGGGTCTCTGCTGTTGCAGTCTCAGTCTCAGCAGCCGCGGATTCCTCTGCCTGCACCTTCAGGTAATTCAGCTTACCCTTGGGATCCTCTACAGTTACATCTGCGGTAATATCCTGCATATGCTGACTCATTGTATCGGATACCAGCGTATTCTTGATGTTGATCTTCCACTCAGGCTGATCCTGTCCGATGTAGTAAAGTACATAGGTGCTGTCACTGACAGTGATGGCTACGGTATCTCCTGCCTGACGGCTGCTGTCGAAGATCCAGTTGCTCAGCTCCTCGGTCATACCGGTCTTGGTTACCTGCTCGAACAGACCGCCGTTCTCTACTGCGGAAGTATCCTGTGTATACTTCT